>OBZC01000074.1_pt1 | contig 122535 bp, 104 predicted proteins | sample 1538231 | NCBI WGS metagenome assembly OBZC01 (sample SAMEA2580225, study PRJEB22360) | human gut metagenome | biome: human gut; feature: human-associated habitat; material: faeces | place: Denmark | collected 2008/2010 | reverse complement strand
GTGCAGGATATGCCAATAATGCGGGAGAACTTGGAACCGGAAGCATGGATGCACTTCTTGATTTTGATTTCAACGATTTTGCACAGAACTTTGTGACAGGAAATATTTCTAGCGTGGAAAATTCACTGCAGAAGAGAAACAGTGCGATCAACAACACCGCTACTATGGGAAGCTTTTTGAGCAGCCATGATGAGGACACACTGCAGTATAAACTTGTAAGCGAGAGCAAAATCAGCGAAGAAGAAGCTTACAACCTGATGAAAGTGGCAGCAACACTTCAGATTACCGCAAAAGGCCAGCCGGTTATTTATTACGGTGAGGAAATTGGACAGGGTGGAGCAAACAACTGGCCGTTTCAGACGAATCGCCGTGATTTTGACTGGACAGAGTTAGAAAAACAGAAAGCAGACAGCAGCAGCATTTATAATCATTACAAGACAATGATCGCAATCCGTAATGCATATACAGATGTATTTGCAAGAGGAAACAGAAGTACAGTGGCAGCTTCTGATGCAGAGGGGTACGAAGTGATCAGCAGAAGCTATGGTACAGATACTTTATATGTTGGAATGAATGTCAAAGAGACAGCAAAAGAGGTTGTAATTCCGGTAATAGCAAAAGCAGGAACGATTCTTACAAATCTTTATGATGGAAAAAATTACACAGTATCCGCAGACCAGAAAGTATCGGTTACCATTCCGGCAGCAAAGGAAGGTGGAACAATCGTCCTTACAGAACAGAAGAACACAGTTGATAGTAAGCCTGAAAATAATAATAACAATAGCAATGATAATGGCTCTGACAGTGCAGGCACTTCTTCCGCTCCGGAGACTGTGAACTGGAATGAAGTAAGCAGTTCTGTACAGGATAAGGTTACAGAAATTGCACAGAATCCTGCGATTGCAACGGTTAACATGAACATAGTATGTACCGGTGAGGTACAGGTTCCGCAGAAGGTACTGAATACCATTAAGGGTACCAATGTAACGGTCGCATTCCATAGCGAAAATGGTGTAGCAATGAGTATCAGTGGTCAGGATCTGAAGAATAAAGATTTCTCTAAGATTCAGAACATTGACCTGACAGTGGATCAGACGAGCAACAATATTCCTGCAAGTGTTGTAGCTGCTAAGACATCCGCACCTACAAGACAACTGGCGATTAAGGATACCGGCAGCTTTGGCGTGAATGTGAATATTCATGTAAATGTAGGCAAGGAAAATGCAGGCAAGACTGCAAATCTGTACCGCTACAATGCAGAAAAGGGTCGCCTGGAGTACTGCGGATCCTTTACTGTAACTTCTAATGGACAGTCCATGTTTGCGTTAAAGCGAGGTGGTAATTATCTGGTAACAGTAACGGAGCGCAGACCGTCCGAAAGCGTATGGTTTGCAGAAGGTAATTACATAGTTAAGGCAGGAGATACGCTTTCCAAGATTGCACAGAGGAATCATATGACCCTGACAGAGTTGCTTCGCAGAAACGCACAGATAACGAACCGGAATTTGATCAAGGTGGGTCAGAGATTGAATCTGAACTAAGACGCGGGCACAATAAAAAGAGAAAAAGTATAAGACGGGAAATTGAAAACGAAAATAAAAACGAATGGTTTGGGAGGACCATTCGTTTTTATTGTTCCTTTATAAATTCACTCCATGGCATCAGCTGCTCTATACCTGCGGACGAATTCATGTAATCCGGCATATACAGTTTTCATAAATCAAAAGATAATAGACCTTTTTATGTAAAACAATACCCTGCCAAGGGCTACGGGGATTCGAAAGCATTTCTTCACTAACTCTCAAGCTAATATAAGAAGGGTGAGCTTTACAGCTCACCCTTCTTATATTTTGCAACGATATTCTGAATTCTCTCATTCGGATTCAGCAGATCGCTGATGGAAGAATCGTGGTTCAAAGTATCAATGATGTAAGCGATGTACTTACTCATATCGCAGTTGATGTACCATTCTCTCTGGAGCAGTTCCGGAGTCTGGTAGATCAGGTTGGTGGTCAGTACCTTATCGATGATGCCGTTTTCATAAGCCTTGTCGAACTTGTCCAGACCGTTGGTGAAGAGACCAAAGGTGGAGAAGACGAAGATCTTATTTGCCTTGCGCTCCTTCAGAGCAGCGGCTACTTCCAGCATGCTTTCGCCGGAGGAGATCATATCATCAATGATGATCATATCCTTGCCCTCTACGCTGGTACCCAGGAACTCATGAGCTACGATAGGGTTACGACCGTTGACAATGCGGGTGTAATCTCTTCTCTTATAGAACATACCCATATCCAGACCTAAAACGTTGGCCACATAAATAGCACGTCCCATACCGCCTTCGTCCGGGCTGATGACCATCATATGGTTGGAATCTAACTGCAGATCCTTCACATTGCGGAGCAGACCTTTGATAAATTGGTATGCAGGCTGTACAGTTTCGAAACCGTGCAGAGGAATTGCATTCTGTACACGAGGATCGTGAGCATCGAAAGTGATGATGTTGTCTACACCCATGCTTACAAGCTCCTGCAGTGCCAGTGCACAGTCCAGAGACTCACGGGAAGTTCTCTTGTGCTGACGGCTCTCGTACAGGAAAGGCATGATGACTGTGATACGACGGGCCTTACCACCGACAGCTGCGATGATACGCTTCAGATCCTGATAGTGATCATCGGGAGACATATGATTCTCATTACCGCACAGGGAATAAGTCATGGAGTAGTTCAGTACATCTACTAACAGGTAGAGATCGGTACCGCGGACGGATTCTAAGATCTGACCTTTTGCTTCGCCGGAACCGAAACGGGGCACCTTTGCATCCAGCAGATAGGAATCTCTTTGATAACCTGCAAATGCCAGAGATTCTTTATGCTCGCTTTCTCTCTCAGCTCTCCATTTTACAAGATACTGGTCTACCTTTTCTCCTAAGGGCTTACAGCCGGGCAGGGAAATAATGCCCAGAGAGCCGACGGGGATGGTCTCCAGATTTCTTTTTTCTTCACGATTCGCCATTGGGGTAATCCTCACTTTCTGATTCTGTATACTGTTCGGTTACAATAAAATGATTAATTGTCAGATGCATTCTGCATACGCTTTTTGCACATACGGATATCGGGACCGGTGAGCTTACACAGATCGTAATGACTGGTAATGCGGGAAAATACCCGGTCGGAATATCGGTCGCGCAATTCCTCCAGACTTAAGTTCGTGGAGATGATGGTAGCTTTTTGGCGCAGATGTCTCTCGTTTAGACAGGAGAACAGCTGGGATGCCACAAAAGTATTGGTCATCTCCGTACCGAGGTCATCAATGATCAGCAGATCACAGTTGTAGATATCCTCGTAGAATCCGGAGAGGGCTTCCTTTGTCCTGGCGTCAAAAGTATAACGCGCAAGGGTATCAAATAACCCGGAAGCACTGAAATAGATCACGGAATGCCCGCTCTGCAGCAATTCACTGGCGATGCATCCCGACAAAAAGCTTTTGCCAGTACCTACTGTACCATAAAAGAATAAATTGTGGTAGTCTTGTTTGAAGTTTTGTACAAAATTGTGACAGACATCGACGCATTTTCGAAAATGCGCCAGATCCTCTCCCTGATAGTATTCGTAAGACAGGTTGGAAAAATTCTCGGAAGCGATCATATCCCGGATATGAGACTGTTCATAGAGAATATCCAGTTCCTGCTGATGAAAACAATGACATTTTTTGCGAAGACCATTGTCACCCTCGATATAACCGGTATCCTTACAGTCCGGGCAGGTGTAGACCGGTTCTAAATAATTGACGGGATAACCGGCCGAGACGAGCAATTCTTTTTTTCGGCGGGAAATGTCCTTCAGAGAAAGGCGCAGCCTGGTAAGCGCCTCATCATCGCCGTTTAATAAAAGCTTTGCCTGGGCTACGGAGAGTTCACCAACAGATTCGTCCAGTCTGCCGTATTCCGGAAGCTTTGTATAGACCTCCCGGCGGCGCTGTTCCGTCAGGTGACGATTGCGGTCCCTGGTCTGTTCATAGTCTTTCATTATGGAATTGTATTGTGCGTTAGTCAGTGACACGACATGCTCCCCTTTACCTGCAAATATTTCGGTTAATTACTTAAGATCTCTTTTTCCAGAGCGGCAAAGTCATAACTGTTCTGGGCAAATTGTGTGAAACGGTTAGAGGATGCGGCAGGAGCAGGCTTTGTGGCCTTTTTCTTCTGGTAAGTGGCATCCGCCTGTTGGATATCCGCCTTGTGATGGATTCCTGCGTTCTTCCAGCTGCTTAAGATACCTTCGGCATACTCGAAACGATGCCTGTCCGTAGCAAGAGAACTGCGCTCGCAGGCTTCCAATATAATATCTGTACTGAAGCCGTACTCTCTGGTCCAGCGATTGATGAATTCCAGTTCCTTTGCTGTGGGAGCAGTACTGCGTCCTAAGCTGTTCATGATGGAATAGACACTTTTATCGTAACGGGTAGAGAATTTTTGCGCCTGCTTCGGCGTGGTAATGCCTTCCTCTGCCCAGTTGACAGCAACTTTTTCTATGTATTTGAAATCTTTCTTCCCACGTTCTACACAGTACTGCAGCAGATAATCGATCAGATCATCCGAAAAATGCAGCACATCTGTGAAGAACAGAATCGTTTTGATCTCGGAGGGAGTCAGAGGCTTACCGATATATGCTTCTGCGATGAACAAAAGTTGGGAAGTTTCTTCTCTCTCTTTAAATTCCCGCAACTGATCCAGGGAATAGGCTGGCTTGGTATAGACAGGAGTTGTCTCCTGCGGTGCAGTCTGCACGGGCTGTGCGACAGCAGCACTGATTACGGAGTTCCCTGCTGTATTCTGTGCCTGTACGGGACCGGAAGTTAACAGTACATTGTGCTGGGAGGCAGGAGTGGCCTGGGCACTCAGATCACGGAGATGGATACCTACCAGAGCCTTATTCTCATCGAAATCCAGATCCAGAATCTGCTGCTTCTCCCAATACTTCAATGCACGGATCACATCCTTTTCCGTGTGGTTGAACTTGTCCGCAATTCCGGACACACTGATAGCCTGATCCGCATTCAGCATGCGCAGCAGATAGAAATAAACCTTCAGCTGTGCGTCGTTGGCATCCTTCATATATTCATCAATAAACAGATTAGACACTACCGTCGAATCTGCATAATTATCCTTATAGAGCGCTATTCGTGCCATAACACACAATACCTTCTTTCACAAATTTCACAAATCGTTCCTTTTTCAAAGTAAGACCAAGTATAGCATAAGACCTGTGAAAAAGAAATAGTCAATTTGCCGGAAAACCTTGTAAACACTGGGCTTACGGACACACAAAGCAAAATGTGGAAACGGTGGATATTGTGGATACATACAGACGGTGTATCGGAAAAACCTTATATATCGGCAAATATGCGTCAAAATTCGACACAGAATTATCCACAGAGAAACAATAAAATATCCACAGGGAAAGAAGGGATAATCCCCAACCCTCTCTGTGGATAATGTGGATAACTATTTGCCAAGCAGGTTTTCACCGATTTTTACTACATCTCCGGCACCCATAGTTATCAACAGGTCACCGTTTATGCAGTTTTCTAATAAAAAGTTTTCAATTTCATCAAAAGAAGGAAAATAGTAGCATTCATGACCCAGTGCCCGGATCTCTGCCAGCAGGGTCTCGGAACTGATTCCCAGGGTGTCAGTCTCGCGGGCAGCATAGATATCTGCCAGGACGACCTTGTCTGCCAGACTTAAGGCTTTTGCGAAATCTTTCATAAATGCTTTGGTCCTGGTGTAGGTATGGGGCTGGAAGACGCACCAGAGGGTCTTGTGAGGGTAATTGGCTGCGGCATGCAGGGTGGCTGCGATCTCTGTGGGATGATGCGCGTAGTCATCGATAATGGTGACACCACCGATGGTTCCCTTGTATTCAAATCTGCGGTCTGTGCCCGTGAAGCCGTGAAGTGCGGAAGCGGTAATTCCACGGTCGATCGACAACAGATCGGCTAACGCAATAGAAGCTACCGCATTGCAGACATTGTGCTCTCCGGGAACCTGCAGGGAAAAACTGCCGGATTCCTCTCCATGACAATGAAGTGTAAAGGAAGGATGCCCCAACTCATCATAAGTAATATCCGAAGGATAATAGTCTGCGGCGGAACCGTCACTGTTGACTGCTTCCTTATTAAAAGTGATCACACGGCAGTCAAGATCCCCTGTGATCTCCTGCAGTTTGTCAATGGCACCGTTGATGATCAGGCAGCCGTCTGCGGGCAGGAGCTTTGCAAACTTATGGAAAGAATTTCGGATATCGTTAATATCCTTGAAAAAGTCCAGATGATCCTCCTCAATATTTAAGATCATACCAACCTTGGGGAAAAAACTTAAAAAACTGTTGGTATATTCGCAGGCTTCTGTAACGAACAGGTCGGTACTGCCTACGCGGATATTGCCGCCGATACTTTTTAACATTCCACCGATGGACAGAGTGGGATCTGTGCCGGCATGCAGCAGGATCTCACTGACCATGGATGTCGTGGTGGTCTTGCCATGGGTACCGCTGATAGCGATAGGGGTTTTGTAATTCTGCATGATCTCACCTAAGAGCTGGGCTCTGGTCAGATACGGGATGCCTTTTTCCATCGTGGCGATATATTCGGGATTATCCTTATGGATCGCACTGGTAAATACAACACAGTCGATATCATCGGTAATATTCCCGGCACGTTGTCCATAAAATACATTGATCCCCTTTCTCTCCAGTGTTTCGGTAAGGGGGCTCTTGGAACGATCGGAGCCGGATACACGGAAACCGGCATCCTTAAGGATCTCTGCGAGACCGCTCATGCTGATACCACCGATACCTACAAAATAAATGGATGAGGGGTGATTAAAGTCTATCTGATACATATTGACACTTCCTTAATATAGTGTAGTTGCATTGCTTATTAACATTATATACATAGGAGCGGAAAAAAACAATCCGTAGGTACGATTTTGAAAAAATGTGTAAGTTCACAATTTTTTGGAACCTGATTTTCAATGTACTGGTAGAAATTTACAAAAAGAACGCGAAAGAGAAGATAATTATGTAAAAAATGAATATAAAAATCGTAAAAAGGCAAAAAAATCCAGTAATAAATATTCACTTTCCACTGCCAATGTGTTATAATCGGATTATCACATCCGAAGGAAAGAGCAAACGCTTTTTCGAGACAGATGGATACATCGGATAATAGCCGCGAGCGACTATTTATTACAACAGGTGGAAGGCTAGATAGAGGTGAGGATATGATTAAGAAAGAAATGATAGCCATGCTATTGGCTGGAGGACAGGGAAGCCGTCTTGGTGTTCTGACATCCAAGGTCGCAAAACCTGCCGTTGCATTCGGAGGCAAGTACCGCATTATCGATTTTCCCCTTTCTAATTGTATTAATTCGGGAGTGGATACGGTAGGCGTGCTGACACAGTACCAGCCCCTCAGACTGAATACCCATATCGGAATCGGTATTCCCTGGGATCTGGATCGTAATATCGGAGGAGTTACCGTACTTCCTCCATATGAGAAGAGTACCAACAGCGAATGGTATACCGGTACTGCGAATGCGATCTATCAGAATCTGGAGTATATGGAGAGCTACAATCCGGAATATGTGCTGATCCTTTCCGGAGATCATATTTACAAAATGGACTATGAAGTCATGCTGGACTTCCATAAGGCCAACAATGCGGAAGTTACCATTGCGGTAATGCCGGTTCCCATGGAGGAGGCAAGCCGTTTCGGTATCATGATCGCAGATGAGAATCATCGGATCACTGAGTTTGAGGAGAAGCCGGAACATCCCAGAAGCAATCTTGCAAGTATGGGTATTTACATATTTAACTGGAAGACATTGAAAGAGGCTCTGATCGCTATGGCAGACCAGCCGGCACTGGACTTCGGTAAGCATGTCATTCCTTACTGCCACGAAAAGGGATCTCCACTGTATGCGTATGAGTTCACCGGATACTGGAAGGACGTAGGTACCTTAAGTTCCTATTGGGAAGCTAACATGGAACTGATTGACATTGTGCCTGAGTTCAACCTGTATGAGGAGTACTGGAAGATCTATACCAAGAGCGAGATCCAGCCCCCCGATTACATCGCTGCGGACAGTGTGGTAGAGAGAAGTATCATCGGTGAAGGTTCCGATGTCTATGGAGAAGTATATAATTCGGTCATCGGCTGTGGCGTAACGATCGGTAAGGGAACCGTGATCCGCGATTCCATTATCATGAATCAGACACAGATCGGTGATGGCTGTGAGATCAATAAAGCAATTATTGCAGAAAATGTTGTGGTGGGTAATCAGGTAAAATTAGGTGTCGGTGAAGAAGCAGAGAACGATACCGCACCTCATATTTATAACCACGGACTTGTAACCATCGGTGAGAAGAGCGTGATTCCTGACGGTATCAGCGTAGGCAAAAACTCAGTGATATCCGGAGTGACAGCTGCTGCAGATTATGAGGATTCCCAGCTCGCAAGCGGCAAAACATTAATTAAGGCAGGTGAATAGCAGTGAGAGCGATTGGAATTATTTTAGCAGGCGGTAACAATCACAGGATGCGGGAACTTTCCCAGAAGAGAGCAATATGTGCGATGCCTATTGCCGGAAGCTACCGCAGTATTGACTTTACACTGAGTAATATGACCAACTCTCATATTCAGAAGGTGGCAGTATTTACCCAGTACAATGCGAGAAGTCTGAACGAGCATCTGAATTCCTCCAAATGGTGGGATTTCGGACGTAAGCAGGGAGGTTTATATGTATTTACTCCCGCTGTGACAGCAGAGAACAGCAACTGGTACCGAGGAACTGCAGACGCTATTTATCAGAATCTGAGCTTCCTGAAGAACAGCCATGAGCCTTATGTAGTCATCGCTTCCGGTGACTGTGTATACAAGATGGATTACAATAAGGTACTGGAATATCACATTGAGAAAAAGGCAGATATTACCGTAGTCTGTCGTGAGATGGAAGCCGGTACGAACGTAGAACGTTTCGGTACGATCCGTATGAACGAGGAGAGCCGTATCGAGGAGTTCGAGGAGAAGCCTTTACAGGCTAAGACCAACACCATCTCCTGCGGTATCTATGTGGTTCGACGTAGACTGCTGATTGAGATGATTGAGAAGTGTGCTGAGGAAGACCGTTATGATTTTGTAAGAGATATTCTGATCCGTTATAAGGATCTGAAGAGAATCTACGGATATAAGATCAAGGATTACTGGAGAAATATCGCATCGGTAGACGATTATTACAGTACCAACATGGATTTCCTGAAAGCAGATGTGAGAAATTACTTCTTCAAACAGTATCCGGATGTATATTCCAAGGTAGACGATCTGCCCCCCGCAAAATACAATCCCGGTTCCCAGGTGCGCAACAGCCTGGTATCCAGCGGATGTATTATTAACGGTGTGGTAGAGAATTCCGTTATCTTCAAGAAGAGTTATATCGGTAATAATTGTGTGATCAAGGATTCCATTATCCTCAACGATGTATATATTGGAGATAACACGCATATTGAAAACTGTATTGTAGAAAGTCGTGACACGATCCGTGCAAATTCGTACTTTGTGGGAGAAGGCGAAGTCAAGATCGTAGTGGAACGTAATGAAAGGTATGTCATTTAAGTGATCCGGATATCTTTAGCATTTTGAGAGCCCGCAGGGCGGAAAAATGTGTAAGGATCACGATAACAACACCAAGGGGGTTAGCCAATGCAGATTACAGATGTACGTGTTCGGAAAATTACCAAGGAAGGCAAGATGAAAGCCGTCGTATCTATTACGCTGGATGATGAATTTGTTGTACATGATATCAAGGTGATCGAAGGGGAAAAGGGATTGTTCATTGCAATGCCGAGCAAGAAGGCAACGGATGGAGAATACAGGGATATTGCACATCCCATCAATTCTTCTACCAGAGAAAATTTGCAGAGAGTGATCCTGGAGAGCTATGAGAAGGCTTTGGACGAGCCGGAAGAAGTCATCTGAACAGAATAATAATAAAAAGCTGTTGTCTCAAGAAAAATCTGAGACAGCAGCTTTTTGTTTGTTAAAATCAGGATCTTTGATAAGCGCACAATCCATTTTCGAATTGCAGTCTGTCGATTAACTCTAAAGAACCGCCGACTCTTCGATACAATTCAATGGTTCCGACAGCAGTGCCGCCCTCCCACAGAGGAGAGGGAGAGACTTTCCCATCCGGATTTTCATAGAGCAGGGGCATCATCTGCTCTTTACTGCAGCTTCCGGAGATTCGGATGACGGAAGTCAGGTTCTGAGCTTTGAAGTGCCAGATGAAGCGTTTGTTGGTCTCTTTGACTTTCCACTTGCAACGGGGCAACGTAAGCGGTTTGCCGAAGTGATATTCGAAATCTTCTCCGGTATAAGTCAGCTGCATCAGAATTCTCCGCCGCATGGGGAAAAATAAAAATTTCGGACAACAACCGTCAATGGCGAGAGCGGAATGCTTCAGCTCACGACCGTTTCGTTCGCTGATCAGATGACCGGAAGCAAACTGCAGCCATGGCTGATTGTAGCTGCGTCCCCAATGCTTGTCCGCATAGCCGTAGGAAGCCTCCGGTGTAATATCATAGGTGACACCGTTTAAGATAACAGTTCCGCGGAAAAAGGTCCGGATTCCCTCACCGTGCCAGTAGCTTTCCAGTGCATGAATCGCCGTGAAAAAGGCATTGGCAATATATCCGGTATGGCAGGCTACCGCCTTGTGCATTTCCAGATCCCACACGAAACTGCCGGCATCGGTCATCAGAGAGCGATGTCTTGCGGTATCCTCGGAGATCTCGATGGCACCACTGATGCGATTTTCACTTAAGACACAGTCCTCAATCTGCATATAAAAAGGATCCTGCGCTACCTGCAGAGCAGTCATGGGATAGTAGGACTGCAATTGCAGCCCACCGTCACCGTCCTTCGGGAAAACGCCTGCTTTCAGGCAGAGATAGGAGGGCTTCATGCCGTGCCGTCTGTAATAAGGATGTTGTCCTAAAATCGGTTGTGCAGCGCCAAGTGCCGGATTTAAAATACTGTATTCCACAAAAAAAGTGCGGGTCTCCTGTGTCGTAGGACAAATGCCCTGGAAGGAATGCCACCAGCGCATGTAACCACGTTTTGCATCAGAACCCCGCAACATATATGCATTTCTCTTCAGATCAGATATGTTCATCGATGAAAGACTCCCCTGCTTTAGTACCCCTCAAACAACATTTCGTAGATAACATCTCTATTATAATACTATATGTTGTGAATGACAAGGGTGTCGGAAGAATCTTAAGAAAGTTTTAGAGATTTTCTTTGATCCGGATATCCACCGCGGTATAATTGTATTCTTTCTCCGGAGTCTCTCCGGTGGTCAGATAGGCGAACAGCAGGGAAAGGGGTTTGCTGCCCTGGATCTTTGGCTGTTGGCAGATAGTAGCGGCAATGGTGTCATTTTCCAACATCTGTCTCGTGGTAGGAACCAGATCGAAAGCAATGATCCGGACGGAATCTTTTCTCTCCAGGGCTTCCACACTGCGGCAACCGCCGTAGACACCGCCGGCAGCAAAAAACAGCGCATTGATCTCGGGGTGTTCTGACAACAGTGCGGTGGTCTTCTCGTAGCTTTCTACTTCGTCATCGTGGATCTCCACCGTGTCTACCACGTGGATCCGGTTGCGGTAAGGGGCTAAGGTTTTAAGAAATCCGGCAATACGCTCCGTATGACAGAGAATCTTGGAGGAACCGGTGACGATACCAATGTTTACCGTACCGGAAGTCATCAGCTGTAAAAGTCCGGCGGCAGTGGCACCACTGCGGGTATAATTGCTGCCCACATAAGCGAGGCGTCTGGAATTTTCAATGTCTGTATTCAGCGTGACTACGGGGATGCCTTGTTCATATAACGCATTGATACGGTTGCGGATCCGGTCGTCATTATAAGGAGTCATGGCGATGCCGTTTACCTCTTCCGCCAGTAGCTCGTCGATTGTCTGCAGCTGCGCCTCCACACCGAAGGAGATCTGTTTTGTAATTACAGTGCAGTTGTAATTTGCCAGCTCTTCCGCTTTTTCATCGATTCCTGCCAATACATCCTGGAAAAAGGGATTCCCGGTGGAAAACAGAATGACGCCTAACTTCAATCTCTTTTTCTGGGCAGCCAGGACCAGACCGGCACGGTTGGGTTTATAGTCCAGTTCTTTTGCTATTTTTCTGATCTTCTCAGCAGTCTCCGGGTTTACTGCGCCGCGGTTGTTTAAGACACGGTCCACGGTGCCGCGGGACACTCCGGCAAGAGCTGCAATTTCTTTGATTGTAGCCATAAAAATCCCCCTGTATTTTGTTATAAAAGTATCACAATTTTCACATAAAGTCAATGAATGCTGCGTGTTTGTCCGAGCACGGTTTGGATGGACGGACATCGGGAACATACAGCTTCACTTCTTTGAGAAAATCATAGGAAACATAAAACTTCTACTTGAAAATATTTCTCACAGCAGTTATGATTAAAACATAACGTGCACGAGCACATAAGGGCGGCAAAACGGAAGTAAACAGTAAACATAAATAAAATGAAACTTATGGGACAGAAAATGCAGTACAGATAAAATGGGAGGAAGAGCATGTTATATATTGGAATTGACCTTGGTACGTCAGCGGTAAAGCTGCTGTTAATGGATAGTCAGGGGAATATTTGTAATATTGTATCCCGGGAATACCCCTTGTATTTCCCGCATCCCGGCTGGTCGGAACAGAATCCTAAGGACTGGTATGAACAGACCATGGAGGGCATCCGGGAACTTTTAAAAGGCGCAGACAAGAATCAGGTGGCAGGCATCAGCTTCGGTGGACAGATGCACGGACTGGTCCTCCTGGATGAGCAGGATCAGGTGATCCGCCCGGCGATTCTATGGAATGACGGCAGAACCACCGAGGAATGTGACTACCTGAACAACGTGATCGGCAAGGAGAAGCTGTCGGAGTATACCGCAAATATCTCCTTTACCGGTTTTACCGCACCGAAGATTCTCTGGGTGAAAAAGAATGAGCCGGAGAATTTTGCAAGGATCAAAAAGATCATGCTTCCGAAGGATTACATTGCGTATCGTCTGACCGGAGTACATTGTACGGATGTATCGGATGCTTCCGGTATGCTCCTGTTCGATGTGAAGAATCGCTGCTGGTCGAAGGAGATGTGTGAGATCTGCGGTGTGAGCGAAGATCAGCTGGCGACCTGTTATGAAAGCTATGAAAAGGTGGGCTGCGTATTACCTGAGGTGGCAGAGGAACTGGGACTTCCGCACAATGTAGTGGTAGCGGCGGGAGCCGGAGACAATGCGGCAGCGGCTGTGGGAACCGGAACGGTTGGGGATAATATGTGTAATATTTCTCTGGGAACCAGTGGAACGATTTTTATCTCTTCCAATCATTTCGGTGTGGATCAGAACAATGCCCTGCATTCTTTTGCTCATGCAGACGGACATTACCATCTCATGGGTTGCATGTTAAGTGCTGCATCCTGCAATAAGTGGTGGATGGATGAGATCATCGGAACGAAGGATTACGCCGCGGAGCAGGCACAGATCAGTAAGCTTGGCGAGAATCATGTCTATTTCCTGCCGTATCTGATGGGTGAGCGTTCTCCACATAACGATCCCAATGCCAGAGGTACCTTTATCGGCATGACCATGGACACCTCAAGAGCCGATATGACCCAGGCAGTATTGGAAGGTGTAGCATTTGCCTTGAGAGATTCTCTGGAGGTGGCAAAATCTCTGGGGATCCATCTGGAACGGACCAAGATCTGCGGCGGAGGAGCGAAGAGCCCGCTGTGGAAGAAAATGATCGCCAACATTCTGAATCTGAAGGTGGATGTGATTGAGAGTGAAGAGGGTCCGGCCATGGGTGGTGCCATGCTGGCAGCGGTAGCCTGTGGCGAATATGCAAGTGTGGAAGAGATTGCGGAGAAGTTTGTGAAAGTCACCGGAACGGTAGAACCGGATCCGGAGCTGGTAGCGAAGTATGAAGATCGTTATCAGAAATTCCGCCAGATCTATCCGGCATGCAAGCCACTGTTTGAGATTATTAAATAATATCGTAGAAAAATCAAACAACGATATAACAAAATGAACCTCGCTATTTTCAGATTGTGCTATAATAGAGAAAGGCTGGTAGAGTAGAATGAAAATTTTGTCAGTAAAGGATCCTGCGTTTCGAAAATACGGCAGAGTGATCACCAACGTGAATTTCACAGAACTGGTGGAGGAGATGAAGAAGACTCCGATTCCCGAGGGAGTGGTATATGAGCCTGGGATCAACGCACTGGAAGCACTACCTGTGAAAAAAGAACTGGAGACGGTCACCTACGGAGAGACGCCCATACAGATCGGCTATTGTAATGGTCATAATTCCAAATTAAATGCTGTGGAATATCACAGAAGTTCTGAGATCAATGTGGCAGCTACGGATGCCATTCTGCTCCTCGGACAGTTGGCAGATGTGGCAGAGGATTTTACCTATGATACTTCTAAGATGGAAGCATTTTTAGTACCGGCGGGTACCGGTGTGGAAGTCTTCGCTACTTCTCTGCATTATGCACCCTGCGGTGTGGACGGTCAGGGATTTCAGGTGGCAATTGTATTGCCCCAGGGCACTAATTATCCGCTTCAGGGAACCCATCAGAAAGTGGATCATGGCTGTGCACCCAGTGAGGATGCACTGCTTGCCGCTACGAATAAGTGGCTGATCGGTCATGCAGAGGGCGGACTTCCCGAGGGAAGCTTTATCGGACTGATTGGAGAAAATTTGGATGTCAGCAAATAATGTTGGCAGAATAAAAAGATTTGAACGCCGGAAGCTTCCTGCGTGGATGCAGGACGGCGGTAAAATAAATGGTATAGAGAAAAAGAAAACGAAAACAGGAGGATTACAAAATGAGTAATTTACCCGAAGTAAAAATTGGTGTTGTGGCTGTCAGCCGTGACTGTTTCCCCGAGAGTCTTTCCGTGAACAGAAGAAAAGCTCTGATGAAGGCTTATACTGAGAAGTACGGCACCGACAGTGTCTACGAGTGTCCCGTATGTATCGTGGAGAGCGAGATCCATATGGTACAGGCTCTGGAAGATATCAGGAAGGCAGGCTGTAACGCACTGTGCGTATATCTGGGCAATTTCGGCCCCGAGATCTCCGAGACCTTATTGGCAAAGCATTTTGACGGTCCTGCCATGTTCATCGCGGCAGCAGAAGAGACCCAGAACGATCTGGTAGGAGGCAGAGGCGATGCTTACTGCGGTATGCTGAATGCCAGTTACAACTTAAAGCTTCGTAATATCAAGGCTTACATTCCTGAGAATCCGGTGGGAACCGCAGCAGAGTGCGCAGACATGCTCCATGAGTTCATTCCCATTGCAAGAGCTATCGTGGGCTTAAGCGACCTGAAGATCATTTCCTTCGGTCCCAGACCTTTGAACTTCTTAGCTTGTAACGCACCGATCAAGCAGCTGTACAATCTGGGTGTGGAGATCGAGGAGAATTCCGAACTGGATCTGTTCGAAGCTTTCAAGAAGCATGACGGAGATGAGAGAATTCCGGCTAAGGTAAAAGAGATGGAAGCAGAGCTGGGCGCAGGCAACCACAAGCCCGAAGTACTGCCGAAGCTTGCTCAGTATGAACTGACCCTGCTTGACTGGATCGAGGCGCACAAGGGGTATCGTAAGTATGTAGCGATTGCCGGAAAATGCTGGCCTGCATTCCAGACCCAGTTTGGTTTTGTACCCTGCTATGTGAACAGCCGCCTTACCGGTATGGGCATTCCTGTATCCTGTGAGGTAGATATCTACGGCTGCTTAAGTGAGTTCATCGGAACCTGTGTCAGCGCCGATGCCGTTACTCTGTTAGACATCAACAACACCGTTCCCGATGACATGTACGAAGAGTCCATCAAGGGCAAATTCAACTATACGCACAAGGATACCTTCATGGGCTTCCATTGCGGCAATACCAACTCTAAGAAGCTGACCTCCTGCAACATGAAGTACCAGATGATCATGGCAAGAACCCTTCCTGAAGAGGTGACTCAGGGTACTCTGGAAGGAGATATTGTTCCCGGGGACATCACCTTCTACCGCTTACAGTCTACCGCGGACAACAAGCTGCGCGCATACATTGCACAGGGTGAAGTCCTTCCCGTAGCTACCAGATCCTTCGGTGGTATCGGTATTTTCGCTATCCCCGAGATGGGACGTTTCTATCGTCACGTACTGATTGAGAAGAACTTCCCTCACCACGGTGCCGTTGCGTTCGGACACTTCGGCAAGGCTCTGTACGAAGTATTCAAGTACATCGGCGTACCCGTAGAGGATCTGAACTTTAACCAACCGAAGGGAATGCTGTATCCTACCGAGAACCCTTTTGCATAAAAAGAACTTAAGTAACTGGCAAGTTAGTTAACTAACCGGACGAACTCCCGGGATGGACAGAAAGGCTCTCTTTCAGTTGTAAAATCTACGAGTGTGAATTTTCTAAGAAAAGTGATTTAGCGGTTCTAAACCGGACGGGGCCGCCTACAGTCGACATCCATGTCGACCATCGGCTAACGCGAACGTCCTGTTCGCGTTGCCCCTGTCTTTCAACACTTTTCAAGAAAATATCAACACTCTCCGACAAAACAACTGAAAGAGAGCCTTTCTGTCCATCCCGGGAGTTCTGCGTTTCTAAAGTTGCCAGAAAACCAGTAGCCCCGGTTGCATATAAGAATAAGCTGACCGTAAACGATGTCAGCGTTTCTTATATGCAATCGAGGCTACGGATGGCTAGCCAATAAGTTCGTTAACTTGCTATTTAGCAGGAGATTTCTTCCGGGCTTTCACAACATACACAATGGCGATCGCCACATCCGCACAGTAGATAAAACATCCGATCCCCATGAAGATGGCACCCGGCAGGGAGACAAGCCTTTCTTTGCGCATGCGAATACTGCAGCCGATGGAACTGATGCCGGTGAGCAGGATCGTCAAAAGATCAATGAGTACTGCCCACAGGAGAAAGCCGATGCCCCAGACACTCATGGCAAGTCCGATGAAACCCAGGATAAAGTGCATGATATAAGCAGGAATCTGAATTCCTTTGATGATCAGGTTCATCCGGGCAGCCTGCCCTGCAGTCAATTTTCCCCTGGCGGTCTGTACCGCATTGACGATTACCATGACAAAGGAATACAGGTTATAGATGACTGCGATGATAAGCAGGACAAGCAGGGAGATATCCGTGGTATCCTCTGGCAGTACGCCTACAAACAGGAAGAAGATAGCAAGAATCAATACATAAATATAAGGATAGATAATTACAGGTATCATTTTCAGATATTTCAAAAATTCGTTCATGACAATTCCCCTCTCATAATAACAATGCCTGTAAAAAAATGACAAAAAGAGTATAGCAAAAAAACATAAAATGTGCAAAAAAAGATATTGCTTTTTTGGAGCGCCGCGTATATACTCTCAACGATAGAAATAATAGGAAACACTGATAAATTCAGTGCCTGCGGTTGATTTGAAAAATGGAGAGGTTATTACCATGACGAAAGATCTGACAAAAGGAAGCCCCATGAGACTTATCATCAGTTTTGCGGTACCGTTACTGTTCGGTTTTCTGTTCCAACAGTTTTACAATCTGGTAGATACCATGATCGTAGGACGGTTTCTTGGTGTGGATGACCTGGCGGCAGTAGGCTCTACCGGATCCATTAACTTCCTGGTGATCGGTTTCTGCATGGGTGTCTGCAACGGATTTGCTATCCCCGTATCTCATAAATTCGGTGCCGGAGATTATGTAGGTATGCGGAAATATGTGGCGAACTGCGCCTGGCTGGGACTGGCATTTTCCGTGGTTATGACGGTCGTGACGGCAATTCTGTGCCGGGATATTCTGGTATGGATGAAGACTCCTTCCAATATTATTGATGGGGCTTATGATTATATTTTTATTATTTTCATCGGTATCCCTACTGTGTATCTGTATAATATCGTGGCAGGTGTGATCCGCGCTACCGGCGATAGCAAGACTCCTGTGGTATTTTTAGTGCTGTCTTCCATTATTAATATTGTGCTGGATCTGTATTTTATCATATCCCTGCACATGGGCGTGGCAGGGGCAGCCTGGGCTACGGTGATTTCCCAGGGCGTCTCCGGTGTGGCGTGTCTGGTCTATATGGTGAAAAAGTTCGAGATCCTGCGGATCCGCAGGGAAGAATGGAAAGCGGACGGACATATGATGATGGTGCTGTGCGGCATGGGCGTTCCCATGGGATTACAATATTCCATTACCGCCATCGGCAGCGTGATCTTACAGACTGCAGCCAATACATTAGGTTCTGCGGCAGTTGCGGCCATGACTGCAGGCGGTAAGATCGGTAACTTCTTAGCCTGTCCTTTTGATGCCATGGGTTCCACCATGGCGACCTACGGTGGACAGAACGTGGGAGCCGGCAAACTGGATCGTCTTGGCAAGGGCCTTAAATCCTGCGTACTGTTAGGGGTAGGATACTCTGTGATCGCATTTTTGATCGCCGTATTTTTCGGCGGTCCGCTGGCACAGCTGTTCGTGGACAGCGGCGAAGCAGAGATCATTGCCAACGTGCGTGCTTTCCTGTTATGGAATACGGCATTCTACATTCCGCTTGCACTGGTGAATATTGTCCGTTTCCTGATCCAGGGTATGGGTTTCCCGAAATTCGCGATTTTAGCGGGTGTCTTCGAAATGATAGCAAGATCATTAGCAGGCTTTGGACTGGTGCCCATCATCGGTTTCACCGGGGTATGTCTGGGCAGCCCCATTGCCTGGATCATGGCGGATGCATTTCTTATTCCGGCTTATTTCCATGTGAGTAAGGTGCTGCAAAAGAGGATGGCGCCGCAAACGGATGCCCCACAGGCAGTTTGACGATGCGTCGGTCGTAAGTCACCAGACCGTTGACCTCTTCCTCTACATCGGAGAGCTGCGTGTATACCGCACCGCTCAATCCTCTTGAGATCAGAGGAAATAATTGTCTGGAAAATAACTGCTTCAAGGCAGCAGCCATCTCCTCCGGAGTGTCATATTTCTGGTATCCATAGACGCGGTCCACGCTGGAATGCCCGTCGATGTGGCACGCATAGCCGCCATATTCCGAGATAACGAAAGCCCTTTTTCCATCCAATTTAACCTGTAACGGACGGAAATAATTATGAATACTGCGGAAATCCCCGCCTTTCTGGTCGAACCAGCCGCTGGCATGGTCTACCGGACGGGTGGGGTCTTTTTTTGCCACCATTTTCGCGATACGGGCGGCATCGAACTGCCCCCAGCCTTCGTTAAACGGTACCCACACGGCGATGGAAGGCACGTTGTACAGATGGTCAATAGTGTCCAGACATTCCTGCTCCCAGCTTTTCCGGCCTTCTTCGGAGCTACGGGAGAACAGTTCGTAATGATTGTCCTTCGTGTGGGCGGACATGTGGGGAAACAGTGTTGGCATATAGCATACCCAGGGCATATGATAGGTAGAGCCGCCACTGACCATATCCTGCCATACGATCATTCCCAGACGATCGCAGTGGTAATACCATCGCAGGGGTTCGGCCTTGATATGCTTCCGGAGCATGTTGAAGCCCAGCCCTTTTGCGAGGCTAATATCATAGACAAAAGCCTCATCGCAGGGAGCAGTCATCAGCCCGTCGGACCAGTAGCCCTGATCCAGGATCCCGTGGAGAAAATAGGGTTTGTGATTCAGACAAAAACGCAAAATTCCCTTGGAATCCTTTTCAACGGAGAAACATCGCATGGCAAAATAACCATCCACGGTATCCGCATCGGCGTTCAAGGTAAAAGGATACAGCCAGGGGTGTTCCGGGCTCCAGGGCTTGAAATTCACCGGCTCCGGTGCATCCGCGGGAACCGTAGCGGAATAGGTGATACTGGCGGGAAAAGAAAGTACTACCGTGGTATACGTGAGTCCAAAGGGATCCGTTTGCTCGGAAAGTTTTCGCAGCCGCAGCCGCACCGGTGTGTCTTTTGGCGTGTCAGACCCGTCGCAGGAGGGGGCACTTACCTGGAATTCCAGATGTTGAAAAGGCTTCGGAGAACACAGAACGAAGGTTACGGAAGCCTTGTTGTACTCCGGAGTGATCTTATAATTGATCACATAGTTTTCCGGAACCCATTCGTACCAGACACTCTGCCAGATGCCGCTCTGGGCGGTGTAGAACATGCCGCCGCGGTTCAGGGTCTGTTTGCCTCTGGTGGCGTAACCGGTGTCGGTCAGATCCCGGACTTTTACATAGAGAGATACCGGATCTGCGTTTACATATTCTGTGATGTCTAAGGAAAAAGGAAGGTAGCCGCCACTGTGAGTGCCGAGCTTCGTTGTGCCGAGGAAGACGGTTGCCTCCTGATCCACCGCGTCAAAATGCAGAATGCAATGCATATTTTCCTCTTTTTGGGAAAGCTCTTCCGTGGAAAAAGAGAGTTCCCGGTGATACCACAGGTATTCTTCAGGTTCCAGCCGTCTGTTTACTCCGGAAAGCAGGGATTCCGGAGAAAAAGGAACCCGGATGGAACCCTGAGAGGTAAAATACGCAGGATCTTCCGAAGAACTACTCCCGTCTGCGGGCACAAAAGCATATTCCCAGAGACCGTTTTGCGTATGGTAATCTGTCCGTCTCATCTGCGGACGGGGATATTCCGACAGGATATCGTCATAAGAACCGGAACGCATTATCATTTCACCCCAGGGAGTAAAGAGGGGATGCAGGGTATCCTCCGGGTGTGCCTGATTCAGATTCGCAGCAGCATCTTTTAAGTTCATGCGAAAACCTTCTTTCCTAAAATAGATTATTTATAGTATACTACATTTGGAAAGCATAGCACATGAAAAATGATACGATTCTTTGAGAAAAAAGTTTGGATAAGCTATGCGGAGAATTAATTCTGAAAATATGAGGTAGTACAGATGAATATATTGACTGTTGACAATATTACCAAAAGTTATGGAGTACGCAAGATTTTTGACGGAGCCTCCTTTTTCCTGCAGGAAGGGGAAAAGGCCGGAATCATTGGTATTAACGGAACCGGAAAATCTACTTTGTTAAAAATAATTGCCGGGCTGGAGGAGGCCGATGACGGTACCGTGATCAAGGCAAATCACTGTCTTGTGCGTTACCTGCCCCAGAATCCGGAGTTTGCACCGGAAGAGACCGTACTGGAAGCGGTGCTTCGGGGCAACCGCGTGGAGGAAAACGCCGGAACCATTGAGGCGGATGCCAAAAGCATGCTGACGAAGCTGGGCGTTACGGAATTTGACCAGCCCTGCGGGCAGCTGTCCGGTGGACAGCGCAAGCGTCTGGCACTGGTATCGGTACTGTTGTCTCCGGCAGAGATTTTATTATTGGATGAGCCAACCAACCATCTGGACAACTCCATGTCCGACTGGCTGGAGGACCAGCTGCACCGCAGAAAAGGTGCCATGATCATGGTCACTCATGACCGGTATTTCCTGGACAGTGTTACCGACCGGATCCTGGAGCTGGACAAGGGGAAGATCTATTCTTATGATGCCAACTATTCCGGCTATCTGGAACTGAAAATGCAGCGGGAAGAGATGGCACAGGCAAGTGAGAAAAAGCGTCTGAATATTTTACGCAATGAGCTTGCCTGGGTGCAACGCGGTGCCAGAGCCCGTTCTACGAAGCAGAAGGCGAGATTACAGCGTTTTGAGGAATTGAAAAATGTGAAAGGTCCTGTGACGGACGGTAAGGTGGAACTGACCTCCGCGGCATCGAGACTGGGCCGGACCACGGTGGAGATCGAGAATGTGTCCAAGAGTTATGGGGATAAGGTTCTGATCCGCGATTTTACCTATCTGTTCGGCAAGGATGACAGAGTGGGATTCATCGGCCCCAACGGAAGCGGCAAGACGACGTTAATGAAAATGATCCTGGGTGAAGTGGCTCCAGACAGCGGACATATTGAGATCGGACAGACCGTGAAGCTGGGATATTATGCCCAGGAGATCGACGACACCATGATGCATCCGGAGCAGAGAGTTATTGATTACATTCGTGATGTGGCGGAATATATCACCACGGAGGACGGACAGATCACGGCAGCGAGAATGCTGGAGCGGTTCCTGTTTTCCGGAGAAGACCAGTATGGACAGCTGGGAAAACTGTCCGGTGGAGAACGGCGCAGACTGCAACTGTGCAAGGTACTGATGGGAGCACCGAATGTTTTGATCCTGGATGAGCCGACTAACGATCTGGACATTGCCACCCTGCAGGTACTGGAGGATTATCTGGATACATTCCCGGGCATCGTTATCGTAGTGTCCCATGACCGGTATTTTCTCGACCGCGTGGTCCGCAGGATCTTCGCACTGGAGGATACCCGCATGGTGCAGTACGAGGGCGGCTACACGGATTATGCCAATAGAAAAGCTGCAGAAGGAACCGTAGAGAGCACGGGAGCGGCGGCAACTTCCCAGCCGAAGAACGCCGATGAGGAAAATACTTCTAAAAACTGGAAAAGCGGACAGAAACGCAAATTAAAATTCACTTACCAGGAACAGAAAGACTATGAATCCATCGAGGGGGAAATGGCGGCGTTAGAAGAAAAAATCGCGGCACTGGAAGCGGATTTCTCAAAATACGCCAGTGATTTTGTAAAGCTGAATGAATTAACACAGGAAAAAGAGGCTGCGGAACAGCAACTGGAAGAAAAAATGGAACGCTGGATGTACTTAGAAGACCTGGCAGCGAGAATTGAACGGGGAGAAGAAAACTGACAGTCAGAAAAATCAGGCTGTCAGTCTTCTGCATCGTCGGTAGCTGCTGCCACTGCGGATACCACGGAGGATACCACTGCGATCACTACCGCTAAAAGGATGATTAAAAGCCCACCGGCTAAAAGCATAAACATAAGGCATACTCCCTTTCTTACGAGGTTTGTTCTTATCACATAATAACACATTTTCGCGAGTGCGAAGCACGGAAAAATTGTTACATCTATGTTTCATTATACCATTTCCGGAATAAAAAACAAGAAAAGTAGTGAAAAGTTAAAAAATTTAGGGTTTTGTAAGAAACTGCCCGTAGGGTAAAGTTTTTGTAGGAAAAGTTAATAGAAAAAAGAAATAAAAAGAGTTATAATAATCAAATAGAGAAGGTACTAATACATGGATTCTTGTGAGGGATGCTTATGGCATATCAGAGAGCGAAAGAAGAAATAGTGGAGGCGTCTCCGCAGACTACGGATGCCGGGAAGGAAGAACTGTATCTGTATTCTCTCCGGAAAATGGCAGAGGATAATGTGGAAAATAATCGTACGGAACTGACACATCTGCATAATATAAAATCCTTTTTTTATTTGTGCGGAGAAATGATCAAGGAAGAACCGGATCACAAATATAGTGTCGTGATCCTGGACATTGTTCAGTTTAAAGCGGTGAATGAGTTCTGCGGCAGGAAGGAAGGGGACAGACTGCTAAAATTTATAGCAGAATGTTTTCAGTGGTACGAAGATCATCGGCCGGACACCTATTGCTGTCATATCCGGGCGGATATTTTCTGCCTGTGTACACGGTATGAGGATGTAGGAGAACTGGAGAACATCGTCAGTGAGATTAAGAAAAAGATCGACGAATTTCCCTTTACTTATAAAGTACAGCCTTCCTTCGGCATCGGTATCTCTCCGGAGAGAGAACCGGCAGTCAGTTACCTAAAGGACTGTGCCACCATGGCAATGAACAGTGTCAAGGGAAAGGTATACAAGACCTACGCTGTTTTTGATGACAAAATGCGCAGACAGCTGATGCGGGAACGACAGGTGGAAAATGATATTGTAGGAGCTCTGGAGAATGGAGAGCTTTTGCTGTATGTACAGCCTAAAGTGAATATGAATACCGGAGAGATCATTGGCGGGGAAGCGCTGGTACGCTGGCGGCATCCGGAGAAGGGGATGATATCTCCCGGAGAATTTATCCCGGTATTGGAGAAGAACGGTTTTATTATCAATGTGGATGATTATATCTGGGAGAAAGTGTTTGCCTATCTCAGTAAACTCCGAAAGGCGGGACGAACGCTTGTCCCGATTTCCATCAATGTGTCCAGATTACATGCTTATGACGACAAGCTGACGGATACATTGCTCCGGCTTACGAAAGAATATGAGGTTCCGGCTGGATATGTTCCGTTAGAATTGACAGAAAGCGCGTTCCTCGAGGACGAAGAGGGAATGTATCAGCGGATGGAAAATCTGCGGGCACATGGTTTTTTGGTATCCATGGATGATTTCGGAACAGGTTATTCCACTATGAATATGTTGAAGAACCAGACACTGGATGAGATCAAGATTGACAGAGAGTTTATCCGGGATCTGGAAAAGGACAAGAGCCGGATCATTATCCGTAATACCATTGCCATGCTGCAGCAGCTTGGGGTACATATTATCATCGAAGGGGTGGAAACACAGGAACAGAAAAACTTTCTTTTGGGCTGCGATTGTGCAGATGTACAAGGCTTTCTTTTCTACCGCCCGATGCCGGTGGAAGAATTCGACCGCCTGTTACTCGCCCAGGAACAGGGCTCCCGTAGTGCAAAATAGACAAAGACAAAATACACAAAGCAAAAGACCGCATTCTGACTGGATTTTTGAAGAACATCCGTCAGAATACGGTCTTTTTTTGAGCATTATCATGAAAATGGGGAAATAGTTTTAGAGGCATTGACATATCTTTGCAGAGGGAGTAATCTGCATATTACCGACAGGTTCTATCAGAGTCGGTGTCTTATGATCGGGTCATATTCGACCAGGGTTCACATTACAGAAGAAGTGATTTGGAAGCGTTCAAGGGCAGGTTTTTAAAGCCTGAACAGAACGATATTAAGAATTATATACAACGTAATAAAATTTATAATGAAAAGAGGGAGAAAATGGAAGAGGAATTACAGAGACTGATAGAAGATTTCCTGACGCAGAAACAGACGCTGTTATTACAGGTGAAGAAGGGACTCCTGGGAAAAGAAGATTTTCTTGCGGAAGCGGAGAAGCACCTGGACAGAAGCTACTCCTTCCCAAAGGATAAAAAAGAAGTGCTGTTAAAGGAATTTGAGCAATATGTGTTTGGATATTCCAGACTGTCACCACTCATGGATGATAAGGAAATCTCAGACATCCGTGTGGTGAGCCATGACTGTATCCGGATCAAGAGGCAGGGAAAACGTATGGACGCCGGGATCGCTTTTACCTCGGAGAGGGAATACCGCCAGTTTATCGACTATATTGCTGCCAGGAATCAGGTGAATATCTCGAATCTGAATGCAATTCAGAGATTTACGGATACGGAGAGCCATCCGGATTTTATTTTCCGATTTACTCTGTCCATGCCGATTGTGAATACGTACAGTGAACCATATCTTTGTATCCGTAAGGTCCCGAAGGCTTTTCCCATGATGTCGGAGCTGGTGGAGAGAGAAATGCTGGACCGGAACACTGCAGAGCTTCTGGTACAGAGATTCCGGCAGGGATCAACGCTGATCTGCGGAGGTAATTCTTCCGGTAAGACCACACTACTGAATGCACTGAAGGAGACGCTTCCCGATGATATGGCGATTCTGGTGGCACAGCAGGCGGATGAACTGACGACGATCTACCATCCGGATATGATGTTTCTGCATTCTCTCCCCGGTACTTCGGAGAGCAGTGTGAACTATGACCTGAAGCATATCAGCATCGCAGGACTTACGATGGATGTGGACTTTTTTATTATCGGTGAAGTGAAAGGAGGAGAGGCATTGTATCTGTTAAATGCTGCCTATACGGGACAGATCTGTGCTGCTACGGTTCACGCCCCGTCGGCGGACAGGGCACCGGAGAAGATTGTGGATTATGCCATGCATGACAGCAGGTATTCCCGCAATGAGTTAATGAAAATGATGGACTGCTTTCAGACCCTGGTGTTCATGGAACATTATAAAGTAAAAGAAATTTTTGCTTGCCTTGGCTGGAATGCGGAGAAAGAGAATCTGGAATATGAGAGATTGTTTTGAACAATACCTGAGAGGAGAAACGTATGATCATATACGCATGGATCTTTTGTTTAATATTTATGGGATTTTTGCTCCTTTTCGGTCAGATGACATGGCTGAAAAAGGTGCAGGAACTATTGCGGCGGACAGAGGAAGGGATGGATCAGGCTTCCCATCTGCGGGCACTGGAAAACAGACACCGGCTGATGGAACTTAGGCAGAGAAACAGTATCTGGCGCCGCATGGAAGATACCCTACGATACAGCGGACTGTCGAGAAGATTTCCGGGATGCACCGCGGAGAAGTGGATCGCAGGGAATCTCCTTATGTATGCCGGCGCGTTCTGTATAGCGCAGGTGGCCGGCGGAAAGGTGACAGTTTCAGTAGCTGTAACGGTGAGCGTAGCGGTTATGGAATGGATGGTCATGAATACCTTACGTTTTTTGGAATTTCGCTCGGTGAACGAGGATTTGTTAAAGTGTCTGAATTTTTTGGGAAATTACAGCCTCACCGCAGGGGAGATCACCTCCGTATTGGGACAGGTCAGCAAATACATGGAGGAACCGCTGCGAAGCGCAATGGAGGAATGTGCTTATGAAGCCCAGATTACCGGAGACCACTCCACAGCACTGCTAACGATGGCGGAAAAGGTAGAGCATCCCAAATTCAAAGAACTGGCAAGGAATCTGGAGATCAGCATACGGTACATGGCTAATCTGACCACACTGGTGGACAGTAGCAGACGCTCCGTGCGGGAATATCTGAGGACAGAGGAAGAACGGAAAGGAATGCTACGGGAGGCAGCAATCAATATGGGGCTTCTGGCAGCCATGTCAATATTTGCACTTCTGACGGTGGATCGTCTGATCGACGAATCCGTTTGGAAGATATTGCTTCAAACGCTTCCGGGACATCTGGCTGCAGGCAGCTATGTGGGGATCTTTTTCCTGTTCCTGCGCAAGGTGTACGGATTCCGGAGATAAGAACATGCCTGCACGGAATTGCAAAAGAGGAAAAGGAGGAAACAAGATTGAGCTTTCGTACATTATGGATACCGCAGTTGTTTGGAGCGGTGCTTAGCGGAATATTTGTATTCCGACTGGGAATGGGCACGACACCGCAGACAATCGTGCACACATGGGAGGAACTGACAGGGCTGGTTCGTCAGAATCAAAAGCTTGGCAGCTGGAGGGAAAAAACAGAAAAAAAATTGAGGCGCAATGGCGCAAAGTACCATTACGGGAAAAATATTACTGCCATGAAATATTTCCTGGGAAGAATTCTGCTGGCATGCGCAGGGGCAGTGGGAATGTCGGTGATCGGTATCGGATATGCGTTGCTTGCAGCGGTACTTTTGTATTATCTGCCGGAGGTACTTATGGTGTACATGAATGAGTGTGACAACCGGAGCATGCTGCCGGAGATCAAACTGATCTATCAGGCACTGGAGGTGCAGATCCGCGCAGGAATCTATGCAACGGATGCCCTGACAGAGTGTTGCCAGAGTGTGAGACAGCGGAGACTGCAGCAGGCGCTGATGGAACTGGCAGGGGACCTGGTCATGCAGTCGGATACGTTGACGGCATTATCTGATTTCCAGGGGAAATTCGACAACCGTCAGATAGATTCCCTATGTATTACCCTGATCCAGGCGGGAGAATCGGGACAGGCTGTGGAACTGCTTCAGGATATGGGAGAACAGTTGAAGGATCTGGAACTGACGGCATTAAGACACCAGAAAAGTGCGCTCGACCGCAGTATCACTTTTTATCAGCTGGGAATGCTCAGCGCAACCATGGGAGTGATCCTATATGCCTGTGTGGGATATATGTTCCGTGCGGCAGTAAAATTTTAAATACAATCAAAACAAACGAAAGTAAAAAGAAGCAAAAAAGCAGAAAAAAAGGGAGAAACGACAAATGAAAAATCAGTGGATGAGAAAGTGGGAACAGATCAGAAAAACAGTAAAGGAACATGCCCTGCGCAAAGAGCCGGGTATCGACGGAATCCTGGTAACAGTGGGATTGTGCATTATTGCACTGCTGCTATGCGTTGTAATGAAAGACAGTCTGACAACATTCATACAGACCATTGTAACGGCTATGCAGACGAAAGCGGCGGATATTCTCACGGGTGTATAAGATGGGAGTAGGTATGGCAGGACGAAAAAGGAAACCCGGAAATGTGGGGGAGATACTGGCGATGGGGCTGTGTGTGCTGGCACTTACAGCGGTGATGTTAAGCTATATGGAGAATGTACAACTGATCGCGAAAAAGGCAGAAGTAGGACAGCTGGCAAGGTGCTATCTGTTGAAAATGGAGACGGTCGGCTATCTGACGGCGCCGGATCAGGCGGAACTGAAAGACCGGCTGGAGGTTCTTGGACTTACGCAGATTGATTATGACGGCAGTTCCCTGGAACCGGTGGGGTATGGCAACGACGTAGTGCTGCAGATCCGAGGTCGGTTGGGAGAAGACTATGAAATATACGAGAAGAGAGTATCTACGGCAAAAAATTAAGACAAAGATGTGGGATACAGAACGTGGACAGGTATCCTGGGTGCTTGGACTGTTTCTTCTGCTGTTTTTATCGATTTTATTATGCATGCAGCTGCAGATCGCTCTGTACAGGGAATCCGCTATGTACATGGAAGATGCGTTAGCGTTGTCGGGGCTGGCATCCGCAGTAATTGATGTGGAAGAATACGGCATTACGCAGAAAGTGCGGATCACAGATCCGGAAGGAGCATATGAACGGTACTGCCATGCCTTAAAGGAGAATCTGGGACTGGATGATATGTTCTATGCCGGGAACCGTAAGCTGATCTCGGGGCAGGTCACGATACAGCAATATATCCTGTATAATGTCGCGGGGGAACGGGTGGAAGTATGGCAGAAGGGTGCAGACGGACAGATACAGGAATGGGAAGGAACACTGGGGGAGGTAAAATCCCCCGACGGGCAGTACATAGAACACACCGGTGTATACAGTGAGATCACTTATTTTGTAGAAGGATTTATGGGAACTGACATGGAGGCACATAAGGGAAAACTTGTGGATGTGGTAAGAGAAAATAACAAGGAGAGGGAAGATGAAATTACAGAAGGCGAATAAATGGAATAAAACCATAAAAAACAGAATATGGAACGGCAGCATTCTGGCGGCATTTATTGCTGCCGCTGCGGTATTTGCCGTAATGCTTCAGACTGAGAAGAGGACGCTTGCGGAATACGAGAAAAAGGAGGTATATGTGGCAGCAACGGATATTCCCCGGGGAGAGGAACTGACGCAGGAGAATATCGAAGATTATGTAATGCCTCTGGAGATTGACCAGAGAATCGTGCCGGGGACGGCAGTGATGGACAGGGACAGTCTGTATGGCAGAATAACGGTATGTGATATCGGGCAGGGCAGCGTTATCACCGGGGAAATGACAGAGGGTAAGGAGCAGATTCTGGGAGAAATGACGGAACCGGTGATTGCCGGTTTCCGGGCGGAAGATCTGTACCAGGCTGTGGGAGGTGTCCTGCGCGCCGGGGACAGAATACATATCTATTGCATCGATAAGGATAAAGACGATTTTTCCGGTGAAAATCCGGGCTGGCAGAATCTGTTCGTACAGCAGGTGTTTGATCAGAGCGGCAACATCATTCCCTGTGAGGATACCACTACACCGGCACAGAGAGTGAATATTTATCTGGACAATAAAAATGTGGAGGAGTTTTACAGAAATCTGGCAAAAGGGTCACTGCGGGTCGTTAAGATCTGCAACTGATCCGTCATAGGAAAGACCCTGTAAAAAGACCCTGTAAGAAGATACTGCAAGAAGGAGAACTCGCATGACAAAGAAAAAGCGCCGCAGGCTGTGCATTGCTGCTATGCTGGCACTGGGGATCGTACTGTTACTTCCCGTACGGACGGTACAGGCTTATGAGAAGAAGACCATTTATAACAGCCCTTACGTGTCCTTCAGTCCGGACGGGAAAGCATGGACTACCTGTGCCGGAGAGAAAGGATATCGTTGGTATGAAGAAAATACGGTCGTATTTACGGGAATAAAATCTTCTCTGAGAAAGCCTGTTGCGGGAGAACATTATTACAGTGTCAGCCGCATGGGAGAAGTACCGATCGGAGCCTGGAAGGTCTGCTGGCGGAGGGCACAGTGTATTCATAATGCCTATGGGAGAAAACAGGGCTGGCATGGTCTGCGATTTGGTACAGCAAAATGTCAGGGATACTATAATTCCGGCTGGAAACCGGTCTGTGCGGATTGTGGGGAATGGATAGAATCGTGGAACATCTATATGAGCAGAGATGCGGCAGCGACAATCCACTACATGGAGCTTGGCAATGAGGAGACACCGGTGACCTATTATTATCTGTGTCCGTATTGTACCAACCTGGAGCAGGGAGTGACATTCCCGGCACACCGATGCAAGAAGATTTCTCCCAATCAGTATAAGGTAATATATGATGCAAATGCAGATCCCGGATCCTGTGTAGGATTTATGGGGGAAAGCTATCATATGTATGATAACGCGGAAGTTTACGAAGGTGGCGAAGTGACTCCGGTCACCCATCTGACGAAGAACAATTATACCCGTATCGGCTATCTGTTTACCGGGTGGAATACCGCACCGGACGGAAGCGGCGATTCCTACGCGGATGAGGCCGAGATATGTAATCTTGCCACAGCGGATCACCGGGACAGGACGACCTGGACCGACAGAGACAACGGATCGGTCACACTGTACGCCCAGTGGACTCCATGTGAGAGTACACTGTGTATCGATGCCGGCGACGGTAAATATCTGGGTAAAAACATTTTGGAGATTACGGATGTATACGGTAAAAAATACCGCCTGCATACGGAAGGGATTCAGCCTCCGGCCGGATCTACACTGACTTTTGAGACAAACGGTGGAACGGCAGTACCTTCCATCCGGGGAACACAGCATTTTGAAGAATGGACGCGTGTGCTTCCCTTCCTGGGAGAACTGGAGGGAAATGTCTATACCTACTGTGCCACGGAAGGAAATAGGGATACTGTAAAGGCGTTGTACCGGAGGGATTGCGTGACTCTGCCGGGGACAGTCAGAGAAGGCTGGTCTTTCGGAGGCTGGTATTATGATAAAGCATTTACATTGCCGGCGGGGGCGGCAGGGGAAGAGATCATTCCTGCCGCTGACAGCACACTGTATGCCCAGTGGGTCGATCTGAAGCTAGAGTCTGCAGACAATTATAAGGCAAATGGTGGGAAGGGTGCAGTGGATCTTAGCTGGTCACAGACGGACCAGAAGAACAAGACCTATCTGTTGTTCCAAAAGAAGGAGAACGGCACTTGGACCCGCATCAATTCCACTGAGGATATCAGCAGCATGACACAGGTCGCTATAACGGAGAATTACAGCGGTAGTGCCGAAGAATATACCATCCCTTACACAGGGCTGTATACGCTTACGGCAGAGGGAGCCCAGGGACAGGATTTTGAATCCTGCACAGGAGGATACGGTGGGCGCGTGTCCGGAACCTTCTGGCTGCAAAAGGGAGAGAAGATCACATGTTTCCCGGGAGGACAGGATGGCGGTAACGGCGGAGGAACGGCTTCTGCTTACGGGAATGGAGGTGGTATGACATCTGTGACATCAGACCGCAAGGGAATCCTGCTCATTGCCGGTGGCGGCGGAGGCGCTTCCCCGGCGGGAGACGGAAAAAGCGGTGGCAGTGCGGAGAGCGTGCGGGAAGAAAGCAGCGGTGAGGACGGAATGGCGGGTGGTGGTGCCGGATACCGGGGAGGAAGTGCTGGAGAGAAGATTGTACACTCCCATACGAATCAATGTTACAGGGAGGCAGCCTATACCCCGGCACTTGGCAGCTGGGAGCACTATGTGACCGGCCATGATGATTATTGTGAGACTTACACTGCCACCAGGGCTTACAGCCATACCAAGGACGACGATCCTTATCATATTATCCGTGCAGGCTGGTCCCGGTATTACTGGGATGAGGGGAATCGGTGGAATACGAGAGGATACCCGGGAATCAACACTAACGGTAATACGAAATTAAATATTTCGGTCTATGCGGACAGCTGGGGATCCTCCTGTAATTTTTCTCTGAATAAGTCACAATATACGATTTTGAACCAGGACGGAAAAGTAATCCTGTCAGGGAGCTTTCGGGATGCGGTTTATTCCATGAGCGGGTCTTCCAGCTCAGCATGGGAGAATCCGGACGGTTCCTGGGGCGGTGCACCGGGCGGCAGTAAGTTCGCCGGTACCTTTCATTTTACCCTGCCGGAGGGGACAACGAAGATCTTCGTAGACCTGAAGTTTTCCCATGACTGTTCGGATGCATGGCTCACTTCGGAGATCACGGGCTTAAGCTTTTCCGGCGGCAGAATGCTGACCTGCGGTTATACAGAGGGACAGGTACTTTCCTCGAAACCGGCTTACGGAGGAAGTAATTATGTGAATACGGCGTATGCCCGGATGTACGAAAGCGAAAGCGGCGTACACCGGGGAGACGGAAGCATACAGATACAGTCCGAGGCAATAGGTTATCAGGAAGAGTGCCATATGGAGGGTGTTGTGGCAACAGACCTGGCAGCACCGGATCGGATCCCTGAGGAAATGACCATGGAAGCACTGGATCATAAGCGGGTACAGATTACCTGGCAGCAGCCCAAAGATAACGGAACCCGGTACTATCATAAGGCGGAGTCCTATCTGACCGGGAGTACTAAAAGACTTTGTACTTCAAATATTACCGGAAATCTGTTGGTCAGCGGCATTGCAGGTTATTATTTTGCAATAGACGACGCGGCAGATACAAAGGTGGGAGCGCAGAATGCAAAATGCACCGAAAAAACGGCTGCTGAGTTGACTGCAAACGGAAAAACACAGTATTTTCATGTGGCAGCTGTGGACGTGGCAGGCAATGTAGGACCTACGACACATTTTAGTATGAAAGATACCGATGTAAAGTGGAAGATTTATACCGGACCGTTGGAAATAGAGAGCGGAGACAACGTGTATCCTGCGCCAGAGGCAAAAAGCTGGTATGTCCGAGCGGACGGTAAGACCCCGTTCACTTTAAAAAATAATGCTTCTCTGGACGGGGATGCCTGTGAGGAATATCAGCCCAATGAAAATATCTATGAGACCCGAAGCGAAGACGGCACCGTAGCACGCAATATCATCCATACGCCTTCCGGAGAAATCCGTAAAGGAAATATCCGTACCGATGCTTCCGGACTGTCCTATACCACAGAAGGAGTGGCAGTACTGCAGCAATATCCGTATTCCTATACGGTAAGATCGAATCTGTGCAGGGAGCTTACCGGTGTGCAGAAATTCATGATCGACGCGGCTTATTCCGGACAGAGAATCCAGGCGATTCCCATTGCGGAGGCAGATGCGGGAGATACAAAAGTATATTCGACACATGCACTGGATGAAAAAAATAAGATCACGCTGATTGCAGATGGAGAGGCTCCGATAATCTACGGACTGGATCTGTTAGAAGACCGTAAACTGATCGACCGCAGGGAGGGAGAGGTCACCGTTACCGTGACAGCCTCCGACGCGGTCAGCGGCGTAAAAGAATTCTACGTCAGAATACAGAATACCGATAATACGGTAGCGAAGACCTTTGTACCGGATGACACCGGAAGTATCCGGATCGTGATCACGGAGGATGACGCAATGTTCAGCGGGGATTTTACGGTATTGGCATATGCGGCAGATTATGTGGGAAACGAGACGGAGATAACCAAAGGGACAACGGAATTCGGTCTGGAAGCGGATGTTATGAGAATACGGGAACCACAGGGGACGACATTTCGCTGCGGCGAGAGCGGTATACTGACATTTACGGTATGGGGATATGCGGATCTGGTGGAGGTGATCTTCCCGGAAGAGATGACGAGACAGAATCCGGAATTGAACAGGGTCTATGATTATAGGGATCAGCCGGGGTATCGAATCACGGAAAGTATACAGTTCATGGTGCCACTGTATACACCGGAGAATGAACAGCTGCCGATCACTGTGCGGGCTTATAAAGGGGATAAGAAGCTGGAAGATCATCCCCAGATCAGTGTCATCGGTGTGAAAGGAAGTGTATTAGAGGATCTGCGGACGAGACTGCGGTAAACAGACAGGATAACAGGGGAAAACCACAGGACGGGAGCATGCAGAGAGTGCGGAAGGGAGCGGGTGTGATCCGGATTATGGCATATATCATGCTGTCAGGAGGACTTCTGATGGCATCCTGGATGGATAGGAAAGATTGCCTAGTGTATAATTATGTATGGTGGTGGTGCCTGCCCTGGGCCTGTCTGCTCGCCCTGTCGGAAGGATGGGATATCAGAACCTGGATTGCGGCAGCAGGATTTGCAGCCTTGCAGCAGCTGGTATTTGGTCATATGTACGGAAAGGCGGACTGCTATGCTTTTTCGGTGTGTGCATTGGCGGAATGTACCGGGGATACCGGAATCCTATGGCCGTTGTGTCATATGCTGCTGGCGGTGATACTGCTTACGGTGGTGCAGCTGTTTCACGGAAATGTTACGCTAGACGGGAGACTGCGGGTTCCACAGCCGTTTATTCCTTATATTACCGTTTCTTTCTGGATGGTTACGGTGTTACGATATTTTCTGAATGCAACGTATATTTATGCATAAACAGTTGCGTATTTCGGGAAAAAGTGATATAGTAATCAAAGTTTAGGGGAGGATGGTTCCCGTATAAACAGACAGGAGGAAAATATTATGAAAAAAGCAATCGCAATGTTACTTGCAACTGTAATGTGTACAGCAATGCTGACAGGTTGTGGTTCTGACTCCACAACAAAGGAGAGCACCCAGGCTACTGAGAGCAGTGTAGCTGAAACTGCTGCTGCAACTACCGAAGCTGCAGCTACTGAGGCAGCTGATAAGACCGAGGGCGGTGTACTTGTATTCGGTACCAACGCAGAATTCCCTCCCTTTGAGTATGTAGGAGATGACGGAGAGCCTGATGGCTTTGACGTAGCTCTGATCAAGGCAGTAGGCGAGAAGCTGGGCATGGAAGTCCAGGTAGAGAACATGGAGTTCGATTCTCTGGTAAGCTCTATTGGCAACAGAATTGATGGTGCTATCGCAGGCATGACCGTTACCGACGAACGTAAGGAACAGGTGGATTTCTCTGATCCTTATTATGAGGCTGTACAGTTCGTCATCGTACCGGCAGATTCCGATATTGCAACCGCTGATGATCTGAAGAACAAGACGATCGGCAGCCAGCTGGGTACTACCGGAATGTTCCTTTCCGAGGACATTGAAGGTGCTACCGCACAGACCTATAACAGAGCTATCGATGCGGTCAACGATCTGGTAAACGGCAGAGTAGATGCGGTTATCATCGACAAGAACCCTGCAGAAGTATTCAACACGAAGTTCGAAGGCAAGGTTAAGATTATCGATGGTGCAGAGTTCGGTTTCGAGACCGAGGAATATGCAATTGCACTTCCTAAAGGGAGCGAACTGGTAGAGCAGGTAAATCAGGCATTGGCAGATCTGAAGGCAGACGGTACCTTTGATGCACTGGTATCTGAGTACATCGGTGAATAATTTATACAAAATATGTGTTAAAAATATGCATGAAATATATATAAAAAAGAAGAGAATGGCTTGTGCCATTCTCTTCTTTTTGCTATATTAAGGTAGGTAATGGCAATTTTTATACATTTCATCATTTCATTTAAGAAAGGCATAGGAAATAACATGCAAAATATCTGGCAACATATTTATGCAGCCTTCATTGAAGCGGACAGATGGAAGCTTTATCTGAAAGGACTGGGAGTAACCTTAGAGGTTTCTTTTTTTGCGGCACTGCTCGGTATTCTGATCGGAACCATAGCAGCATTTTTAAAACTTTCTACGAGAAAGAACGGATCGAAGACCATAGCGTCCCGCATCGCAAGCGCTTATATTGATATTATAAGGGGAACACCTACCACAGTACAGCTACTGATCATGTGGTCCGGTATTCTGGCTACCTGTAAGAACAGTGTGCTGATCGCCAGCCTGACCTTTGGTATTAACTCCGGAGCCTATGTGGCGGAGATCGTAAGAGCAGGTATCCTGGCAGTGGACAAGGGACAGATGGAAGCCGGAAGATCCCTGGGACTGAACAAGCTCCAGACCATGCGCTACATCATTATCCCTCAGGCATTTAAGAGCATTCTGCCGCCTCTCGGCAATGAATTTATCGTGCTGATCAAGGAGACTTCTATTGTAGGTTACGTAGGAATGAGTGACCTTACCCGTGTGGCAAATCAGATGACTTCCAAGCTGTTCGATGTATTTACACCGCTGCTTGGTATCGCGTTCATCTATTTCGTGCTGACCAAGGTACTGTCTATCCTGCTTGCAAAACTGGAAAGGAGGCTGCGTAAGAGTGATAATCGTTAAAGATCTGCATAAAAGCTTTGAAGATAATCAGGTGTTAAAGGGAGTAAATTACCATATTCATCCCGGAGAGAAGATCGTAGTGGTAGGACCCTCCGGATCCGGTAAGAGTACTTTCCTGCGTTGCCTGAACCTATTGGAGAGACCTACTAGCGGTGAGATCTGGTTTGACGGACAGAACATCACGGATCCAAAGATCGACATCAACAAAATCCGTCAGCATATGGGTATGGTGTTCCAGCATTTTAACCTGTTTAATAATCTGACCATCATGAATAATATTACTCTCGCTCCGGTGAAGTTAAAACTGATGAACGAGGAAGAAGCCAAAGAAAATGCGCTGAAGCTGTTAAAGAGAGTAGGGCTGGAGGAAAAAGCGGATGCATATCCTGCCTCCTTAAGCGGCGGTCAGAAGCAGAGAATCGCCATCGTAAGATCCCTGGCGATGAACCCCAGAGTAATGCTGTTCGATGAGCCTACCTCCGCACTGGATCCTGAGATGGTAGGAGAAGTACTGGAAGTTATGAAGGAACTGGCAGAGAGCGGCATGACCATGGTGGTGGTTACCCATGAGATGGGCTTTGCCAGAGAAGTAGGTACGAAGGTGCTCTTTATGGATGGCGGTAATATCGTGGAGGAGAATACGCCGCAGGAATTCTTTACCAATCCCCAGAGTCCGAGATTACAGGAATTTTTATCCAAAGTACTGTAGGAACAGCATCGCATGTAAAAATGCGGGAATGGAGATCCGAAATGATCACAATCTCTTTATGTATGATCGTTAAAAATGAAGAACGGATTCTGGCTAGATGCCTGGACAGTGTGAAAGACCTGGTGGATGAGATCATTATCGTGGATACGGGATCAGCGGATGCCACGAAGCGGATTGCCGCAGAATATACCGATAAGATATACGATTTTACCTGGATCGATGATTTCAGCGCAGCAAGGAATTTCGCCTTTTCCAAGGCGTCGAAGGAATATATATATTCAGCGGATGCGGATGAGGTGCTTTCGGAGGAGAACAGGCAGAGATTCCGCCAGCTGAAAGAAACACTGCTTCCTGAAATTGAGATCGTCCAGATGAAATACGGCAATCAGCTGCACAACGGCACGGTCTATAATTTTGATGAAGAGTATCGTCCCAAATTATTCCGCAGACTGCGGAACTTTGTGTGGGAGGAGCCGATCCATGAAATGGTACGGCTTGCGCCGGTGGTCTATGACAGTGACATCGTGATCACTCACATGCCGGAGCAGAATCATGCAGGCAGAGATCTGGGCAATTTCCGAAAACAGATTGCTGCGGGGAGACAATTATCCAGAAGACTGTACGGCATGTATGCCAGAGAACTGTTCCTGGCAGGAAGTGTGCAGGATCTTCAGGAAGCGGAAAATTACTTCCGGACGGAAGTTTCTTCCCCGGACAGAAGTACGGACGAGATCACGGAAGGCTGCTGTGTGGCAGCAAAAGCGGCCAGATTGCGGGGCGATACCATGGTGTTTTTTAAGCACACTTCCAAGGTGATCGCGGGAGAAGGGTGTTCGGAGATCTGCTGTGAACTGGGGCATTTTTATGAAGAGAAGCAAGACTACGAAGAAGCAGCCATCTGGTATTATAATGCAGCGTATGAGACACAGCCGGTGCTGACGCTTAGAAGCGCAGGAGAAGAACCGTTGCAGGGACTGATCCGGTGCTATGAACAGTTAGGGATTCCTGAACAGACGGAAAGCTATCGGAAAGAGTTAAAACAGCGACAGAACGAAAATAAGAAATAACTGCCCGGCACACAGGGGAATGAAGTTGTGAAAAAGTGTGCGGAATGAGGAGCAAACAACATTATGAAATGGGAAGAAAATGTACGTAAGGTGGTGCCCTATGTGGCAGGCGAGCAACCGAACCGCCCGAACATGATCAAACTGAATACCAATGAATGCCCGTATCCTCCGGCACCCGGAGTACGGCAGGCAGCGGAAAATATGGAAAGCGCATCTCTGCGGCTGTATCCGAATTCCAACGCACAGCCCTTAGTGGATGCACTGGCTGCATACTATCATGTGAAGCCGGAACAGGTATTTGTAGGTGTGGGATCCGACGATGTATTATCCATGGCGTTTTTGACCTTTTTTAACAGCGGAAAGCCGATCCTGTTCCCGGATGTGACATATTCCTTTTACGATGTATGGGCGGATCTGTACAGGATCCCGTATCGTACCTGTGCCCTGGATGAGAACTGGCACATTGATCCCGGGGATTACAAGCAGCCAAACGGCGGCGTGATCTTCCCGAACCCCAACGCCCCCACCGGTGTGGAGGAATCGCTGGAAATGATCGAAGAGATCCTGCAGGCGAATCCCGACGTGGTAGTGATCGTGGATGAGGCTTATGTGGACTTCGGCGGTAAGAGTGCCCTGCCACTGCTTAAAAAATACGAAAACCTTCTGGTGGTGCAGACTTTTTCCAAGTCCAGAGCCATGGCAGGAATGCGTATCGGTTTCTGTATTGGTAATGAAAAGCTGATCCACTATCTGAATGATGTGAAATTTTCCTTCAACTCCTACACCATGAATCTGCCTTCTCAGGTCATGGGTGTGGAAGCGGTAAAGGATGATGTTTATTTTAAAGAGACTACGGCGAAGATCGTGGCGACCAGAGAGCGCATTAAGAAGGAGCTTTCGCAGCTTGGATTTACTTTTCCGGATTCTAAGGCGAACTTTATCTTCGCTTCTCATAAGGAAGTACCTGCCGAAGAGCTTTTCCTGGCACTTCGTGCAGCAGACATCTATGTCAGACATTGGAACAAAGAAAGAATTGCCAACTCCCTGCGTATCACAGTCGGTACGGATGAAGAGATGGACCGTCTGATCGCTTTCCTGAAAGAATATCTGGAAAAGCGGGCATAATTAAAAAATAAAAGAATTGGAGCAAACACATGTTAAAAAAGTATTTGATCATTTTTCTGGTATCTATGGTTCCTTTGATTGAGCTTCGAGGAGCTGTTCCTATTGCGGTGGGAATGAATCTGCCGCTGCTTCCCAGCTATATTGTCTGTATCCTGGGCAATATGCTTCCTGTGCCGTTTATTTTCTTTTTTGCCAGAAAGGTATTGGAATGGGGCGCAGACAAGCCGGTCATCGGTAAGTTCTTCACCTTCTGCCTGGAAAAAGGACATAAGGGTGGCAAGAAGCTGCAGGAGAAGGCAGGAAGAGGTCTGTTCGTGGCACTGCTTCTCTTTGTAGGCATTCCGCTTCCGGGAACCGGTGCCTGGACCGGAACTCTGGCAGCCAGTCTGTTAGACATGGACTTTAAGTCCAGCGTCATTGCCGTGATGCTGGGAGTGGTACTGGCAGGTGTGATCATGGGTCTGCTCAGCATGGGCGTATTTGGAGCACTTGGAACTATTTTCTAAAAAAACGGGGATACTGTAATTATGGAAAATACAGAAGAAATCTACACAGACTTTGCAAGAGTATATGACGAACTCATGGACAACACACCTTATGATATGTGGTGTGACCGCTTAGGTGAGCTGATTACGGCTTACGGTGTATCCAAACCTACGCGGGATGCGGAAGACATTCTGGATTCCGAGCGAAATCTCGTGGTGGACTTAGGGTGCGGAACCGGCACACTGACGGAACTATTGTATAAAAAGGGCTATGACTGCATTGGCGTGGATAATTCTGAGGAGATGCTGAACATTGCCATGGACAAAAAAACACAGAGTGGTTCGGAAATCCTCTATCTTCATCAGGACATGCGGGAACTGGATCTGTATTCTACCGTAGGTACGGTGATCAGTGTCTGCGATTCCGTGAATTATATTCTGGAAGAAGAGGAACTGCTGCAGGTATTTCAGCTGGTGAATAACTATCTCTATCCCGGCGGGGTATTTATCTTTGATTTTAATACCGCCTATAAATACCGGGAAGTCATCGGCAATACCACCATTGCGGAGAACAGAGAGGACTGCAGTTTTATCTGGGAGAATTATTACGATCCGGAAGAAGAGATCAATGAGTATGATCTGACTATCTTCGTACAGGAAGAGGACGATGTTTTCCGGAGGTTCACAGAGACCCATTTGCAGCGGGGCTATACGGTGGAGCAGATGCGGGCGCTTGTGGAGCAGGCGGGATTAAAGATCCTTGAAATCAAGGATTCCGATACCGGTGAAGCAGCGGCCGAGATCAGCGAGAGAGTATATATCGTAGCAAAAGAGCAGCAAAAAAAGCTGCTGTAAGAAAGGTTCGTGGAATAAAATGAAAGATTATATGGTACGAGCAACTGCCGCGAATGCACAGATCCGTGCATTCGCCTGTACAACGAAAGAGACAGTGGAGACGGCTAGGGCAGCGCATAATACAAGCCCGGTGGTCACAGCTGCACTGGGAAGACTCCTCAGTGCCGGAGCTATGATGGGCAGTATGTTAAAAGGAGAAGATGAACTGATCACACTGCAGATCAAGGGAGACGGTCCCGTGGGAGGACTTACGGTGACAGCAGACGGTAACGGACATGTAAAGGGCTACGCGAATGTGCCCGATGTGATCCTGCCGGCAAACGCCCAGGGAAAACTGGATGTGGGCGGCGCCGTGGGAAACGGTGTCTTAAGTGTGATAAGGGATATGGGACTGAAGGATCCTTACGTGGGACAGACCGAGTTACAGACCGGCGAGATCGCAGAGGATCTGACCTATTATTTTGCCGTATCCGAGCAGGTACCTTCCGTGGTGGGTCTGGGAGTACTGATGAACAGAGACAACACTGTCAGACAGGCCGGCGGCTTTATTGTACAGCTGATGCCTTTTGCAGAGGAGGAGACCATCAGCAGGCTGGAAGAGAATATCAAGAATCTCTCCTCCGTGACCGCTATGCTGGATGCAGGTAAGACTCCGGAGGGAATGCTTGAAGTACTGCTTTCCGGAATGGGTCCGGAGATCACGGATACGCTTCCTGTGGAATTTGCCTGCAATTGTAGCAGGGACAGAGTGCGCAAGGCCCTGATCAGTATCGGAAGAGAAGAACTGCAGTCTATGATCGATGATGATAAGCCGATCGAGGTGAACTGCCATTTCTGTAATAAAAACTATAACTTTACCGTGGATGAATTAAAACAGATGATCCAGTAATGGATTCCGTAAAGTGAGGAAGCTTATGAAACAGGGATTTGTCAAAGTTGCGTCCGCTACACCGGGGATCCGGGTGGCGGATCCGGTCTATAATGCCCGGGCAATCTGTATCCAGGCAAAAGAAGCGGCGGAACACGGAGCGAAGATAATAGTGTTCCCCGAACTGTGTATTACCGGGTATACCTGTAATGATCTCTTTTTGCAGAATCTTTTGCTGAAGAAGGCAAAAGACGCATTGCTTACGATCGCAGAAGAGACAAGCCGGTTGGAAGCATTGCTTTTTGTGGGACTTCCCGTGGAAAAGGACGGTCGTCTGTATAATGTGGCTGCCGCAGTATATCGTGGAAGTATTTTGGGCATGATCCCGAAGAAAAATATTCCGACATATGCGGAATTTTACGAGGGCAGATATTTTACTCCCGGGGAGGAAAGGATAACGAATTTCCGCCTGGGAGAATATGAGGTCCCTTTTGGAACGAATCTTTTGTTTTGTTGTGAGGAATTGCCGGAGCTGGTTCTTGGCTGTGAGATCTGCGAGGATCTGTGGGTGGCGGATCCACCATCCACTTCCCATGCATTGGCAGGGGCTACGGTGATCGCCAATCTGTCGGCATCCAATGAGACGGTATCCAAGGACGCTTACCGTGAACTTTTGGTAAAATCCGCCAGCGCAAGACTTCTGTGTGGGTATATTTACACTTCCGCCGGAGAAGGAGAATCCACTCAGGATCTGGTATTCGGAGGGCATAATCTGATTGCGGAGAACGGAACACTGCTGGCACAGTCTTCCCGTTTCGCCACAGGAATTCTCTACACAGACATGGATGTGCTCAAAATAAGCAGCGAGCGCAGAAGAATGGGAACCTTTGGAAAACAGCCGACGGTTTCCTATTGTAAGATTCCGTTTTCCATGGAACTTACGGAGACCAGACTGGAACGGAAGTTCGCGGCGCATCCTTTTGTACCGGAGGATCCGGCTCTTCGCAACAGAAGATGTGAAGATATTTTATCCATTCAGGCGTATGGTCTGAAAAAACGCTATGAACATATCGGCGGTAAGACGGCGGTTCTCGGAATCTCGGGAGGACTGGATTCTACACTGGCACTTTTGGTGACGGTGAGGACGTTTGATCTGTTAGGACTTGCAAGAAAAGGAATCATTGCCGTGACCATGCCCTGCTTCGGTACCACGGACCGGACCTACGAGAATGCCTGTCTGTTAGCGAAGACTCTGGGTACGACACTTCGGGAAGTGGATATCCGAGAGGCAGTGACCGGACATTTCGCAGACATCGGACAGGATATGGAATGCCATGATGTTACTTATGAGAACGGGCAGGCGAGAGAACGCACTCAGGTGCTTATGGATATTGCAAACAAGGAGAATGCCCTGGTCATCGGTACGGGAGACATGTCGGAGCTCGCACTTGGCTGGGCTACCTATAACGGAGACCACATGTCCATGTATGGCGTCAATGCGGGCGTGCCGAAGACACTGGTAAGACACTTGGTGCAGTATTACGCGGATAACTGTGGACAGGAAGAACTGTCGAAGGTACTGAAGGATGTGCTGGATACGCCGGTGAGTCCGGAACTGCTTCCGCCGGTAGAAGGAAACATCGCGCAGAAGACAGAGGACCTTGTAGGACCTTATGAACTGCACGACTTCTTCTTATATTATATGCTGCGCTGCGGCTATGCGCCGGATAAGGTATACCGGATCGCAGAAGAGACCTTTGCCGGAAAATATGATGCTAAGACCATTAAAAAATGGCTGAAAAATTTCTATCGGAGATTTTTCTCGCAGCAGTTTAAACGCTCCTGCCTGCCGGACGGACCCAAAGTAGGAAGCGTGGCACTTTCCCCCAGAGGGGATCTGCGCATGCCCAGTGATGCCTGTGCAAGGATCTGGCTGGATCGCCTGGAGGAAATATAAAAATATTGTTAAAATTTCGTCGAAATTCTTAATTTTCTGTTTTTTACTTGAAATGGGAAACGGAAAATCGTATATTATAGCTGTACCAAGTTTAGAGGATATGTGGAGGAATAAATATGACTAAGGCGGAAATCTTAAAAAAAGAAATCTTAAGACAGTATCGCAGTGTCAGACAGTTTGCCATGGAGATGAATATTCCTTACAGCACACTGGTAACGGCTCTGGAGCGCGGCATTGAAGGGATGGCATACGGAACAGTTATCAAAATGTGTGACAAGCTGAGTCTGAATCCTGTAGATTTTTCATCACTGGAGAGGGACGCATCCCTGGGAGCACAGCTTTTGGAAAATCGTGTTATGCAGAATTATGTGAAACTGAATCAGACCGGAAGAGATAAGATTCTGGAGCTGATGGATGATTTTGTACAGATTGATAAGTACAAGGCAAAAAACAAGAAAACAAAATAAGAAGTAAAATAAGTAAAATAAAACAGCTACTGATCGAATCCCCTAAAACGGGGATCAACAGTAGCTGTTGAACATCATACCGCTATAAGCGCTGGTGGTATAAGGACTGATGAAATTGTGACCGGGATTTTTGTAGGCCACAATTTTTTTGTCTACATAATCCATGGGATTCAGCGAGACCTGATCGCTTTTGCGTAACAGAGAGCTGCTGAAATCCTTTAATACACTGAAAGCCGACAGATCATTTCCCGAGGCTGCCGCGGTCTGCCGCAGTCTTTCGTCATTGACGGAGAGCATACCGTCATCCTCCAGATGCATTCCCATACTTTCCAAAGAATTGCCATACAGGGAAGCGATGGATGAAAATTCCCGTACCAGCTGTCTGCTTCTGGACTGGGTATTCAGATAGGAAGATGCCGCACGTATGAAATTATTGTAACTGCCTACCAGCTGGTTAATATTGTCGGTGATGGATTCGGTATCTGTCTTCAGCCCGATATGTACCGGCTTATCTTCGGGGCTTACGGCTTTAATCTGTACATCGAACAACTTGCCCACCGTGAAATGGTTGGAAGAGGAAGAACGTTCCTCACCGTTGATCAGGAAGCTTGCGTTGTCAGCGGAATGACTGATATAATTCAGTCCCATATTGTCTACGACACCGGAGGTCTTGCTGGTATGATCATCACTGACCCGGAAATGATACGGTCTGCCGTTCGGAATACCGGTGGCGTCGGATGTCAGGCGGAGTGCGTAACGGGAATCGGATTCCGCTACCTCTGCACGGATGCCGATGTCCGCGTTGTTGATCAGCCTCGACAGCCGCTCCATGGTCTGACGGTTGGTATCGCCCTCGTTAATATTGAACTGGAATTCATAGTTCATATCGTTGATCGCAATATCAAAGGAATAAGTATCCGGAGCCAGTGTGGTAGCCAGATCCGGGAGGAAATATCCAAGATTCTCCTGGGGAGTGGCAAGGGTGCGTACCTCCAGATCGAATTCGGGAGAAGCAGTGGAAGAGGCTTCGGAACCGATATAGGTGACCTCAGCGATATCGTTGTTGGTGGAATAGGCACTTTTTTTACGGAACATGCCGTCCTGCTCCAGCCCGCCGAGCTGAGCGATGGAGTTGTGAAGCTCTCTGGCGTTCTCCTTGACATCCACAGCATAATACTGAGTATCCTTACTGGTGGTGGGAAGATACCAGGGTGCATCCTTGTTCAGTTTTATGATGGAATTATAGACACTGCGAAGTTCGCTCTTTTTATGTGTGTCGTATTTCGTCAGCTGTCTGGGCGAGTACGCCGTCAGATAATTATTGTAAACAGTATTGAGAACTGCACTCATAGATATCTCCTTTCTCCTCCGTGATCAAGGATATTTTAGATGTCGCGGTCAAAAGCCCCCGACTTTGATGCCTGCGGATTGCTCCGTGCTGCGCACTCTCACAATCCTCCCCTCTATTCGCATATCGTGGGATTATCATCCCACTTTTATGCTCATATCGGGGCGGGTCCTAAGGTCTTTCACCCACATATGAGCAAGCTCATGTGGGCTTAGACCTGTTGACCCTGGCATTTATTTTATAAAAAATTACAGTAACCCACTTTTATGAGAGGATTATAGCATAAATAATAAGAAGAAACAAGAAAAATAAAGGGATTTTCGGGAAAAACAGTTGACGGACAGGGCGGATTATGGTATAGTATCCAAGCGAGATGAGATTTAGGTCTTTTTTTTATGCTTAAATTTAGAGATCAGAAAACAAGTGGAGGTAGAAAAATGCGTACAAAAATTACTTTAGCATGTACCGAGTGCAAGCAGCGTAACTACAATACTACCAAGGATAAGAAGACTCATCCTGATAGAATGGAAACCAAGAAGTATTGTAGATTCTGCAAAACACATACATTGCACAAAGAAACCAAATAATCAGCCGTTCTAACATGGGAGGTCGAAATGGGAGATTCCGCAGAAAAACAGAAGCGCCCCAGTTTCTTCAAAGGCGTAAAAGCTGAATTTAAGAAAATTTCATGGCCGGACAGACAATCCACATTGAAGCAATCCGTAGCGGTTGTTGCAATTTCAGTTGTAGTTGGTGTGATTATTGCAGTGCTGGATTATTTTATTCAGTACGGCGTAAACTTCTTAACATCATTATAGAGCGAGGGTGATTGTATGGCAGAGGCAAAATGGTATGTAGTCCATACCTATTCAGGATATGAGAACAAGGTCAAAGCCAATATCGAGAAGACCATAGAGAACAACAAGAATCTGGCAGAACAGATTCTTGAGGTAAGAGTCCCTATGCAGGATGTGGTGGAACTGAAGGACGGAGCCCGCAAGACGGTATCCAAGAAGATGTTCCCCGGCTACGTACTTCTTAATATGGAAATGAACGATGATACCTGGTATGTCGTTCGTAATACCCGTGGTGTGACCGGTTTCGTAGGTCCCGGAAGTAAACCTGTACCTCTTACAGAAGCTGAGATGAAGCCTTTGGGCATTAAGACCGAGAATGTATCGATCGACTTTGGCGAGGGCGACAGCATTGCTGTTGTGGCCGGAGTATGGAAAGATACCGTCGGCGTGGTGCAGAAACTGGACTATGGCAAACAGACAGCTACCATCAATGTAGAACTGTTTGGAAGAGAGACCCCTGTGGAAATCAGCTTTGCAGAGGTCAGAAAGCTTTAAAAGCAGACAAAGATATTTTCTTCCGGAAATCCCCGGGATAAAATATAAACTTTCTGGTCCGTAAGGATCGGAAAGAGGCAGCACAAAAGGAACGGAAACGTTCCAGTGGGAGCAGGAGGCAGCACCAAAGCAGCCTGCGCCGAATTACCACATTATAGGAGGTGCCACAATGGCAAAGAAAGTAGAAGGATATATCAAGTTACAGATCCCTGCCGGCAAAGCAACACCGGCTCCCCCTGTTGGTCCTGCACTTGGACAGCACGGGGTGAACATCGTTGAATTTACAAAGCAGTTCAACGCAAGAACAGCAGACAAGGGAGATCTTATCATTCCCGTAGTTATTACTGTATATGCAGACAGAAGCTTTAGTTTCGTTACAAAGACTCCCCCTGCAGCAGTACTGTTAAAGAAAGCCTGCAACATCAAGTCCGGTTCCGGCGTTCCTAACAAGACCAAGGTAGCTACCATTTCCAAGGCTAAGGTTCAGGAGATCGCTGAGATGAAGATGCCGGATCTGAATGCAGCAAGCCTGGAAGCAGCTATGAGCATGATCGCTGGTACTGCACGCAGCATGGGTATTGTTGTTGAGGAGTAACTTATAAATATTTGGGAGGCAATCGACAATGAGATTGCCGCTGGAACCTAGGAGGTAAAATAATGAAACATGGTAAGAAATATACCGAAGCTGCCAAGCTGGTAGATCGCGCTACATTCTATGAGCCTAACGATGCTATCGCTCTGGTTAAGAAAACTGCAACTGCTAAATTCGATGAGACCATCGAAGTTCACATCAGAACCGGTTGTGACGGACGTCACGCTGAGCAGCAGATCCGTGGCGCGGTTGTACTGCCTAACGGAACCGGTAAGACTGTAAAAGTTCTGGTATTCGCAAAGGGCGATAAGATCAACGAGGCTGAAGCAGCAGGCGCTGATTATGTTGGCGGCGAAGAGCTGATCCCGAAGATCCAGAACGAAGGATGGCTGGACTTCGACGTTGTAGTAGCAACCCCTGATATGATGGGTGTTGTAGGTCGTCTGGGTAAGGTTCTCGGACCTAAGGGCTTAATGCCTAACCCTAAGGCTGGTACCGTAACCATGGATGTAACCAAGGCAGTTAACGATATCAAAGCCGGTAAGATCGAGTACAGACTTGACAAGACCAACATCGTACATGTTCCCGTTGGTAAGGCTTCTTTCTCTGAGGAAGCTCTGCAGGAGAACTTCAATGCACTTATGGACGCTATCGTAAAGGCTAAGCCCAGCGCATTAAAGGGTCAGTATCTGAGAAGCATCACCCTGACCAGCACTATGGGACCTGGCGTTAAGGTCAGCGTTGCAAAATTCTAATCTGATCTCTAATCTAATTAGATAACGAATGCAAGAAGAGCCGCTTCACTGTTTACAGTGAGGCGGTTTTTGTAAAAAAAAATCGCAAAAAAACACTAAATAATCCTTGACAAGCGCGGTCCCCTATGCTATTCTATCTGAGGTTGTAAAACCATGCCGAAGACAGCAGGTGCAAGGGAGACCGAGCGTAAGTCCTGCCGAGGAGATAAGTATGATGATTTCATCTCTCTGTGTCTTCACAGAGAGTTTTTTATTTTATTCTTCTTATCGGCACAAAATCTATAAGGAGGTAAAGAAATGGCAAAAGTTGAATTAAAACAGCCTGTAGTAGAAGAGATTTCTGCTGGTATCAAGGATGCCCAGTCTGTAGTTCTGGTAGACTACCGTGGACTTACTGTTGAGCAGGATACCCAGTTACGTAAGAGCTTACGTGAGGCAGGAGTTACCTACAAGGTTTACAAGAACACCATGATGAACTTCGCGTTCAAGGGTACACAGTTCGAAGGTCTGTCCGAGTATCTGGAAGGACCCAGCGCAATGGCTTACTCTACCGAGGATGCAACCGCTCCTGCAAGAGTACTGGCTCAGTTCGCTAAGACTGCTGATAAGCTTGAGATCAAGGCCGGTGTGGTAGAAGGTACTGTTTATGATGCTAAGGGTATGGCTGCAATCGCTAACATCCCTTCCAGAGACGTACTCATCTCCAAACTGCTTGGCAGCTTACAGAGTCCTATCACCAATTTTGCACGTGTTATGAATCAGCTGGCTGAAAAAGGCGGCGCAGCAGCTTGTGAAGCAGCAGCACCCGCAGAAGAAGCACCCGCAGCTGAATAATAATTGCAGCTAATTGACAATCAATCAAAATATTTCAAATGGAGGAAATTAAAATGGCTAAATTAACAGCACAGGAATTAATCGATGCTATCAAAGAGTTATCTGTATTAGAGTTAAATGATCTCGTAAAGGCTTGCGAGGAGGAGTTCGGTGTATCCGCAGCAGCTGGCGTTGTTGTAGCAGCAGCTGGTCCTGCTGAAGCAGCAGAAGAGAAGACCGAGTTCGACGTAGAGCTGACCGAGGTTGGCGCTGAGAAGGTTAAGGTTATCAAGGTTGTTCGTGAAGTAACCGGTCTGGGCCTGAAGGAAGCTAAGGACGTAGTTGACGGAGCTCCTAAGGTTGTTAAGGAAGGCGCTTCTAAGGAAGAGGCTGAGGACATTAAGAAGAAGCTTGAGGAAGTTGGCGCAAAGGTTACTCTGAAGTAATTTTTAACCAGTATATGACGGACCATGTGCCGGCACCTGCCGGTGCATGGTTCTTTCTTGTTATTATTTTCTTATTTTTCATTTTTTGTAACTATTCAGAACCCCATTCGCAGAATGCAGTTTTGCATGGCTCTGAATAGTTATCATTTTTTCAAAAATATTCAAAACATTTCCTTGACGTATTTCCATCATTGTGCTATTATGGATAGTGCACTATTGTGCGGTGCTATGCTTATTTGTCATGCATAAAATTTGACGTTTATATATATTGCATTGTTGCCGACGCAAAATAGGCTTTAAATCTGAAAGAACGGGGTGAAATGTCAATGGAAAAGAACAGAATACGTCCGATTGCCGGTACCAAGGTTATGCGTATGAGTTATTCAAGACAAGAAGAGGTTTTAGAGATGCCCAATCTGATCGAGGTCCAGAAGGACTCCTATCAGTGGTTTTTAGACGAAGGCTTGAAGGAAGTCTTTGACGACATCTCTCCGATCGCTGACTACAGCGGTGCCTTAAGTCTGGAATTTGTGGATTTTGAACTCTGCAGGGATGACGTGAAGTATTCTATCGAAGAGTGTAAAGAGAGAGATGCTACCTATGAGGCACCTCTTAAGGTTAAGGTCCGCCTCTATAATAAGGAGAAGGAAGAGATCAGTGAGCACGAGATCTTCATGGGTAATCTTCCGCTGATGACTGATACCGGAACATTCGTGGTAAATGGCGCAGAGCGTGTTATCGTCAGCCAGCTGGTTCGTTCTCCCGGTATCTACTACGGAATCGGACATGATAAGATTGGTAAGAAGCTCTTCTCCTGCACCGTGATCCCGAACCGTGGTGCATGGCTGGAGTATGAGACAGACTCCAACGATGTCTTCTATGTACGTGTGGACAGAACCCGTAAGGTTCCCATCACTGTACTGATCCGTGCATTGGGCATCGGTACTAACGATGAGATCCGTGAGCTGTTTGGCGACGAGCCTAAGATCGAGGCAAGCTTTACCAAGGACACTGCTGAGAATTATCAGGAGGGTCTGTTAGAGTTATACAAAAAGATCCGTCCCGGTGAGCCTTTAAGTGTTGAGAGCGCAGAGAGCCTGATCAATGCTATGTTCTTCGACCCCAGAAGATATGATTTAGCCAAAGTCGGAAGATATAAATTTAATAAGAAATTAGCTCTGAAGAATCGTATTCGTCATCAGATCCTGGCTGCAGATGTAGTAGATCCTTCCACCGGTGAAGTGATCGCATCCGCAGGTGACAAGGTGACAGCAGAACTGGCTGATACCATTCAGAACAGCGCAGTTCCTTTCGTATATATTCAGACAGAAGAGAGGAATGTAAAAGTACTGTCTAACCTGATGGTAGACCTGACCCATTATGTAGACTGCAATCCCAGAGATTTCGGTATCCATGAGCTGGTATACTATCCCGTTCTGGAGAAGATCCTTGAGGAGTTCGGTGAGGATCCCGAGAAGCTGGCAGAGGCAATCAAGAAGAACGTACATGAACTGGTACCCAAGCATATCACGAAGGAAGATATTTTAGCTTCCATCAACTATAATATGCATCTGGAGTATGGTCTGGGCAACGATGACGATATCGATCATCTGGGCAACAGACGTATCCGTGCGGTAGGTGAACTGCTGCAGAACCAGTATCGTATCGGTCTGTCCAGAATGGAGAGAGTGGTGCGTGAGCGTATGACTACCCATGATGCTGAGGAAATCTCTCCCCAGTCTCTGATCAATATCAAGCCCGTGACCGCAGCAGTGAAGGAGTTCTTCGGATCTTCCCAGCTGTCTCAGTTCATGGACCAGAATAACCCTCTGGGTGAGCTGACCCACAAGAGACGTCTGTCTGCACTGGGTCCCGGCGGTCTGTCCAGAGATCGTGCCGGATTCGAGGTTCGAGATGTACATTACTCCCATTACGGAAGAATGTGTCCTATCGAGACTCCCGAAGGTCCTAACATCGGTCTGATCAACTCTCTTGCAAGTTATGCAAGAATTAATGAATATGGTTTCGTAGAGGCTCCTTACCGTAAGATCGACAAGTCCGATCCGAAGAACCCTCGCGTTACCGATGAAGTAGTCTATATGACTGCGGACGAAGAAGATAATTACCATGTAGCACAGGCGAATGAAGCACTGGATGCAGAAGGACATTTCGTGAGAAATTCCGTTTCCGGACGTTATCTGGATGAGACACAGGAATATCCCAAGGCTATGTTTGATTACATGGATGTATCCCCGAGAATGGTATTCTCTGTGGCTACTGCACTGATTCCTTTCCTGCAGAACGATGATGCAAACCGTGCGCTGATGGGATCCAACATGCAGCGTCAGGCAGTACCTCTGTTAAGCACCGAGGCACCCGTAGTAGGTACCGGTATGGAAGTAAAGACAGCGGTTGACTCCGGTGTCTGCGTTGTGGCTAAAAAGCCCGGAACCATTACTTACGTATCTTCCAAGACCATTCGTATCGCTTATGATGACGGTGAGAAGGCAGAGATCCATCTGACCAAGTTCTCCCGTAGTAACCAGTCCAACTGCTACAATCAGAAGCCCATCGTATTCAAGGGCGACCATGTAGCGGCAGGTCAGGTCATTGCAGACGGCCCTTCCACTTCACAGGGTGAGCTGGCTCTGGGTAAGAACCCTCTGATCGGATTCATGACCTGGGAAGGTTACAACTACGAGGATGCTGTTCTGTTAAGTGAGAGACTGGTACGTGATGATGTCTATACTTCTGTTCATATCGAGGAGTATGAGGCAGAAGCACGTGACACCAAGTTAGGACCCGAGGAGATCACCCGTGATGTTCCCGGTGTCGGTGATGATGCACTGAAGGATCTGGATGACAGAGGTATCATCCGTATCGGCGCAGAAGTCCGTGCCGGAGATATTCTGGTAGGTAAGGTTACTCCTAAGGGAGAGACTGAGCTGACTGCTGAAGAGAGACTGTTACGCGCAATCTTCGGTGAGAAGGCAAGAGAAGTAAGAGATACCTCCCTGAAGGTGCCTCACGGTGAATACGGTATCGTAGTGGATGCCAAGGTATTTACCCGCGAGAATAGCGATGAGCTGGCTCCCGGAGTAAATCAGGCAGTCCGTATCTATATTGCACAGAAGAGAAAGATCTCCGTAGGTGATAAGATGGCAGGCCGTCACGGTAACAAGGGTGTCGTATCCCGTGTGCTTCCGGTAGAAGATATGCCTTATCTGCCCAACGGACGTCCTCTGGACATCGTGCTGAATCCTCTGGGTGTGCCTTCCCGTATGAATATCGGACAGGTCCTGGAGATCCACCTTTCCCTGGCTGCTAAGGCACTGGGCTTCAATGTGGCAACACCTGTCTTTGATGGTGCAAACGAGAAAGACATTATGGATACGTTGGATCTTGCCAACGATTATGTAAATCTTCCTTTCGACGATGCAGAGAGTGCAGAGTGGAAGGAAAAGGGTCAGGAGACTACCGCAGACGGTAAGCCCTGGGCCGGAGAGACCTTCACCAGCAAGCATGGTGAGGAGCTTCTCCCTGAAGTTATGCAGTATCTGTCCGAGAACAGAGACCATAGATCCGTATGGAAGGGAGTTCCCATTTCCAGAGACGGTAAGGTACGTCTGCGCGACGGTAGAACCGGCGAATACTTCGACGGCCCTGTAACCATCGGACACATGCATTACCTGAAACTGCATCATCTGGTAGATGATAAGATTCATGCGCGTTCTACCGGACCGTACTCCCTGGTAACACAGCAGCCCCTGGGTGGTAAAGCCCAGTTCGGCGGACAGCGTTTCGGAGAGATGGAAGTATGGGCACTGGAGGCGTATGGTGCATCCTACACCCTGCAGGAGATTCTGACTGTGAAGTCCGATGATGTTGTAGGACGTGTGAAGACTTACGAAGCGATCATCAAGGGAGACAATATCCCTGAGCCCGGTATCCCCGAATCTTTCAAGGTTCTGCTGAAGGAATTACAGGCACTGGGGCTGGATGTCAGAGTGCTGCGTGAGGATCATACCGAGGTTGAGATCATGGAGACCGTTGATTACGGTGATACCGATTACCGTTATGAGATGGAAGGCGATCGTAAGTACGATGACGATTACGATAAGAACTCCCTTGGCGAGATGGGCTATCAGTCACAGGAATTCGATGATAACGGTGAACTGGTGAACTCCGAGGACGACGATTACGTTGAGGATGATTACACCGATGATAGCTTTGACGGCAGTGAAGATGAATTTTAATGCTTTGTATAGTTTGTATAGAAGGGAGTGCCATTAATGTCAGAAACAAAAAATGAAACAACCTATCAGCCTATGACATTTGATTCCATCAAGATCGGATTAGCTTCCCCGGAGAAAATCCGGGAGTGGTCCCATGGAGAGGTATTAAAGCCGGAGACGATCAATTACAGAACACTGAAGCCCGAGAGAGACGGTCTGTTCTGTGAGAGAATTTTCGGACCCAGCAAGGACTGGGAATGTCATTGTGGTAAATATAAAAAGATCAGATATAAGGGCGTTGTCTGCGATCGTTGTGGCGTAGAAGTTACCAAAGCCAGCGTTCGTAGAGAGCGTATGGGACATATCGAGCTTGCTGCTCCGGTATCCCATATCTGGTATTTCAAAGGTATCCCCAGCCGTATGGGTCTGATCCTGGATCTGTCTCCCAGAATCCTGGAGAAGGTTCTGTACTTCGCTTCCTATATCGTTCTGGATCCGGGAACCACCAACCTTGAGTACAAGGCAGTGCTGTCCGAGAAGGAATATCAGGATGCAAGAGAGACCTGGGGCAACAAGTTCCGTGTAGGCATGGGGGCGGAAGCTATCAAAGAGCTGCTGCAGGCCATTGACCTGGAGAAGGATGCAGCAGAACTGAAGACCGGACTGAAGGAATCCTCCGGTCAGAAGCGTGCCCGCATCATTAAGAGACTGGAAGTTGTGGAAGCTTTCCGCGAGTCCGGCAATAAGCCCGAATGGATGATCATGGACGTGATCCCTGTGATCCCGCCTGATCTTCGTCCTATGGTACAGCTGGATGGCGGACGTTTTGCAACCTCCGACCTGAATGATCTGTACAGAAGAATCATCAACCGTAATAACCGTCTGAAGAGACTGTTGGAGTTAGGTGCTCCTGATATTATCGTTCGTAACGAGAAGAGAATGCTGCAGGAAGCTGTGGATGCTCTGATCGATAACGGCAGACGCGGACGTCCTGTTACCGGACCCGGCAACAGAGCACTGAAGTCTCTGTCCGATATGTTAAAGGGTAAGACCGGTCGTTTCCGTCAGAACCTGTTAGGTAAGCGTGTAGACTACTCCGGACGTTCCGTTATCGTCGTAGGACCGGAACTGAAGATTTATCAGTGTGGTCTGCCCAAGGAAATGGCAATTGAGCTGTTTAAGCCCTTTGTAATGAAAGAGCTGGTAGCCAAGGGAATCAGCCAGAACATCAAGAATGCCAAGAAGCTGGTAGAGAGACTGGATACGCAGGTATGGGATGTGCTGGAAGAGGTTATCAAGGAACATCCTGTTATGCTGAACCGTGCACCGACACTGCACAGACTTGGTATTCAGGCATTTGAGCCCATCCTGGTAGAAGGTAAGGCCATCAAACTGCATCCCCTGGTATGTACCGCATTTAACGCGGACTTCGATGGAGACCAGATGGCAGTACATCTTCCTCTGTCCCAGGAGGCACAGGCAGAGTGCCGTTTCCTGCTGCTGTCTCCGAACAACTTACTGAAGCCTTCCGATGGTGGTCCAGTAGCCGTTCCTTCCCAGGATATGGTACTTGGTATCTACTATCTGACCCAGGAGAGACCCGGAGCAATCGGCGAAGGCAAGTATTTCAAGAGTGTAAACGAGGCGATTCTGGCATACGAGAATCAGGCACTGACCTTACATTCCCGTATCCATGTGCGTATGCACAAGGTAAATGCAGCCGGAGAGACCATCACCGGTACGGTAGAGTCCACTCTGGGAAGATTTATCTTCAATGAGATCCTGCCTCAGGATCTGGGATTCGTAGACAGAAGCGATCCTGAGAACTTCATGAAGCTGGAAGTAGATTTCCACGTAGGCAAGAAGCAGCTGAAGCAGATTCTGGAGAAGGTTATCAATACTCACGGAGCATCCAAGACTGCAGAAGTACTGGATGATGTTAAGGCAATCGGTTATAAGTACTCTACCAGAGCAGCTATGACCGTATCCATCTCCGATATGACTGTCCCTGAGAAGAAGGGTGAAATGCTGGCAGCCGCACAGGCTACCGTAGACAAGATCGCAAGCAACTTCAGACGTGGTCTGATCACTGAGGAAGAGCGTTATCGTGCCGTTGTAGAGACCTGGAACGAGACCGATAAAGAGCTGACTGACGTACTGTTGTCCGGTCTGGATAAATACAACAACATCTTCATGATGGCAGATTCCGGTGCGCGTGGTTCCAGTCAGCAGATCAAACAGCTGGCAGGTATGCGTGGACTGATGGCAGATACCACAGGTAGAACCATCGAGCTGCCCATTAAGTCAAACTTCCGTGAAGGTCTGGACGTACTGGAGTACTTCATGTCTGCACATGGTGCACGAAAAGGTATGTCCGATACCGCTCTGCGTACTGCAGACTCCGGTTATCTGACCAGACGAATGGTTGATGTATCTCAGGAACTCTCTATCCGTGAGGTAGACTGCTGTGAGGGTCAGGCAGAGATCCCCGGTATGGTAGTCAAAGCATTCATGGATGGTAAAGAGACCATTGAAGGCCTGAAAGACAGAATCACAGGAAGATATTCCTGTGAGGATATTTACGATAAAGACGGTAACATGATCGTAAAGCACAACCACATGATCACCCCCAGCCGTGCAGCCAAGATCTTAAGTGTTGGTGTAAATGCACAGGGTGAGCCTATTGAGGAAGTGAAGATCCGTACGATCTTAACCTGTCGTTCCCACGTTGGTATCTGTGCAAAGTGTTACGGTGCCAACATGGCAACCGGTGAAGCTGTACAGGTAGGTGAAGCAGTCGGTATTATTGCTGCACAGTCTATCGGTGAGCCCGGTACCCAGCTGACCATGAGAACCTTCCATAGTGGTGGTGTCGCAGGTGACGATATCACACAGGGTCTTCCCCGTGTCGAGGAGTTGTTCGAGGCCAGAAAGCCTAAGGGACTTGCAATCATCGCTGAATTCGGCGGTAAGGCGGAGATCCGCGATACCAAGAAAAAGCGTGAAGTTGTGATCACAAATGAAGAGACCGGTGAATCCAAGGCATATCTGATTCCTTACGGTTCCCGTATCAAGGTAGTGGACGGACAGGTATTAGAGGCCGGTGATGAACTGACCGAAGGTAGCGTAAATCCTCACGATCTGTTGAAGATCAAGGGAATCCGTGCCGTACAGGATTACATGCTGCGTGAAGTACAGCGTGTATACCGTTTACAGGGTGTAGATATCGCTGATAAGCATATCGAAGTCCTGGTACGCCAGATGTTGAAGAAAGTTCGTATCGAGAATAACGGAGACACCGAGTTCCTGCCCGGAACTCTGGTAGATGTTCTGGATTTTGAAGAGATGAACGAGAAGCTGATCGCAGAAGGCAAAGAGCCTGCAGAAGGCAAGCGTATCATTCTTGGTATTACCAAGGCAGCATTGGCAACCGAATCCTTCCTGTCAGCAGCATCCTTCCAGGAGACCACCAAGGTCCTGACCGAAGCTGCAATCAAGGGTAAGGAAGATAAACTGATCGGTCTGAAAGAGAACGTTATCATCGGTAAGCTGATTCCTGTAGGAACCGGTATGAAGAGATATCGTAACACCAGACTGAGCACCGATGCCGTAGAGACCATTGATTTTAGTGGTGATATGTACGGTGATGATGCAGAGTTGAATCTGAGCGATGGAACCGATCTGGATGCAGAGAATGCTGATGCCAGCGCAGAAGCAGAGACTGTAGAAGTAGGAACCGAAGCTGATAATCAGTAAAATAAAGCTCCCCGGGAATTAACCCGGGGAGTTTTTTTGCCTTAAATTCGGTAGTTATGTAATTTCAGTATTGTAAATTCGGTTATTGTAAATTCGGTTATTGTAATTCGTCAACATTCAGTACCTGCCAGGCGGTAATGCGGTAGAAAGTATCATCATCGGTCTGTGGATAGAGAATCTCGATGGTGACCTGCAAGGACTGCAGATCGGAGATGGGGATCACGTAGGATTTCCCATGACCGACAGAAGCGAAATAGGCATCTTCACTGTCTGAGGAAGCATAGATGCGTTGTAATGTTTTGTCCATGCCGGCTAACGATTGTTCCGCCTGATTGCAGGCGTCATAATAGGCGGTGGTACGTTCCAGTACCCGGTTACTTAACTTACTGTCGGCATTGGCACTGACGATGGACAGCACCGCAAAGGATACCAGACACAGGATCACGAATACCAGCAGGATAGAAGCAGATCCGATATTCATGCCGAATTGTTTTTTCTTAGAAGCATTACTCATGTAAGTCTTTCCTTTCTGCGGCGTGGTGCATGACAGAGAGCGTATAAATGGGAGAATCCGGGGAAGAAATCTCAATGATACTGATCTGCGCTTCCATAATACCGGTTCCGGGATCCGGTGTATGTGTCAGTTCTGCCGAAAAGCCGGCGCTGTCACCGGGGGAACACAGATTCCACTGGCTGTCAAAGTACAGCGTCATGGTATCTTCTTCTGTCTGTTGTGAAGGGGAAAACAGGTCATGCATGGCGCCCAGATCGCCCTCCGAAGCCAGATAAGATTCCGCCAGATTCTGTGCCCAGATAACGGCGTGATTTTTGTTGACTGTCTGTGTGCTCAGCAGATGCGATTTGGCGAACAACTGAATGCAGACAGCACTGGCAAGGGAGAAAAACAGGATCGCTATGATCATTTCCATTAAAAATAAACTGGATCTGGAGTGCTTCATAATAAATTCCGAATCCTTTCCATCATTCTATTCTTCTATTCCGTAGTACTGCAATGTACATGAATGTAAAAGGTATGGGTCTCCCGGGAAGGTGTCTGTAAACAGACCCGGATCAGATCATTGCCTGCATAGGAAAAGGTAAGATCCGTCAGCTCCAAAATATCCGTACCGGCGGGCAGAAGCTGTCCGCCGAGGGAAGTTCCCTGTCGCATGAAGAGCTCTTTCAGATGTCCCTCATAATAATAGAGATAAGTGCAGTAAGTATCTTCATCGATCTTTGAAAGCATACAGAGTGCCGGAACATCCTCCAATGTAGTTAAGGAGATGCTATCTGCTGTGTCACTTTGACGCACCTTTTCCATAATATAGGATACAGCAGTCCGGCTATCATAGTTCACGCTCATATCTTCCACCGTGTGCTGGTAGACATCAGCTCCGATGGTGACGAGAGACAGGGCGGAGACGGCAAATACACCGAACAACGCCAAAACGAACAAGATATCCACAATAAAATGTTTTTCCTGTGTCTTATCGTTCATATGTCAGAACTCCTTTAACGGCCAACGGTTCTGCGGAGTACCGTGACCTCCGGCAGAAGGTTGCTGCCATAGTATTCGTAATCAATGAAGAAGCTGTCTTCATCATATAACAGTCCGTAATGCTGTTTCAGATATTCCAGGGATGGAGGATAACTGCCCTCTACGGCGTAACACTGGGAAATGCTTCGCTCCAGGGCTGTCTCCAGACTTTCCTGCTGTTTGCTTAAGGTAGATTCACTGACCGATCCGATGCCCTGCAGAAAAAGAACAAATAACACTATGAATGCCAGGATTGGAAGCAGGTAGATCAGCTTCTGCCAGAGAGACCGGTTTTTTTGCTCAAAACGATTCATAAGCAGCGCTCCTATCCGATGCTGGTCATAATACCCATCAGGGGCAGGATGACCGATAACAGAATCAATCCGACAATAACGGAGAGAATGATTACCAGTGTGGGCTCTAAGACAGCAATGATGGACTGCAGTTTACGGTTGGTATTTTCTTCATAGCGGTCGGCAATCTTTTTGAGCACGACATCTACGTTACCGCTGCGGAAACCAACGGATACCATCTGGGAATAGAGATGATTGAAAATACCGGCACCGGACAGGGCTTCGGCAAAATTAGCTCCGGCATGAATGGATTCCTTACAGCTTAGAATCTTTTGTTTCATTTTCTCATTGCTTACCAGGGAAGCGACCATATCGAGACTGGAGTAGGTATCCATGCCGCTGCCTAAGGTTAGTGCCATGCCGCTCGCAAAACGCTCACAGGCAACACTTTCATAAAAATTTCTCGTCAGTGGAAACCAGTTTAAGAACCGGGTGGTGACACGTTTACCGGTCTGGGTTCTGGTGGCGAAAAGATACAGGAGCAATATCACACACAGAATACTCACGAAGATGAAGGAATAACGGTTCAGATGGTTGCCGAGCCGTAAGAGGGACGCGGCAAACCCTGTCATCTCACTGCCCAGCTCCACATAGACCTGTTCGAAGATCGGCATGACACGACTGACCAGCACCACAATGACAGCGGCCATCATGGCGATCATAATAAAAGGATAAGTAACGGCATCCCGGATGCTGTTAGCAATGGTATCTTCTTTTTCGTAATAATCTGCCAGAGAATTCATGCAGACATCCAGATTACCGGATTCCTCGCCAAGAGCGATCATATGCAGACAGTAATCAGGGAAAACTCCCGTGGCTTTCAGTGCTTTATGAAAACTTTCTCCCTGTCTGCACACGGTAAGAATCTCATCGAAGATAGCCTTGCCTTCGGGCGACTGAGCATCGCTTTGCAGAATTGCCATTCCCTCCACGGGAGGAATACCTGCCTGGAACAGCATAGCTGTCTGGCTGCAGAAGGAGGCGATCTCTTCGTTGGACAGTAACTTTTTCTCCGTAGTCTTCATTTCGATTTGTTCCCTTTCACTAATACATTTTCTGAAGGATATAATTGCTGCCGTCCCCGATGAACTTCTTCAGTGCCTTATCATCGGTGTTGGCACCGAAGGTGGGATCCACCAGTGTCCATACATTGCCGTCGAATTCGATAATACCGTTCAGCCAGCCTGTATCCGCAGTATATACACTGATCCAGGCATGGTAGGCATCCTGTGCATAACCGACTTCCAGTCTGGTAGGGATCCGCTGACTTCTGAGCATGCTTGCCATAACAGCGGCATAGTCCAGACAGATACCGGTTCCGGAAGTCAGGATAGCATCCACATCGGAAGTATATCCGGTGGGGGGATCGGAAGCTTTCGCATAATCATAAGTGATATTTTGTGTGATATAGTCGTATACCCGGGTTATCACTTCCAGGTCCGAGGAAGCGCCCTCGGCAAGTTCCTGCCCTTTCGCCACGACTTTACTGTCCGCATTGAAATTCACATATTGATTCGGATAGAGGAAAGGTCCGAAGGTATCGCTGATCTGTACCTCCAGATCCGCATACAGGCAGGTGGCATAGTTCGTACCGGAGATATTCTCATAGATCGTCACATCATAATAGCCGTCCCCGGAGGACAGAGGAAAGGTCTCATAGCCGTTCCCATGCAGATCGTAGGTATAGACAATCGTGTCGGGACCGGTGATCCGCAGCTTGACTTTTGGGCAGGTGCCGGTATAACTGGCACAGATATATCCGTCCGACATATGGGAATAGTCGATGACTGCCACATCGTTGGAGACCACCGCGGTGCCGTCGGCCTGCGGTACGAGGCAGACGGGAGTGGCATCCCGCAGAGGTTTTGCAGGGGCGGTGCTTTCTGTCTCCGGGGAAGCTGTGCCGGTATCCGCAGAAGTGGGAACTGCGGGGGACTGTTCATCGTAAGTGTCCGTCACAGGGGCAGCCGCAGGCAGAGAGTCAGAAGCAGAGCCACAGGCACATAACCCGGCCATGATACAATATGTAATTAATAAAATGCGCAACCGCGCAAAGGATCCGGGTATTAGCATAGAAACATCAACATCCTGTTGTTATTGTGTCATTCCTGTGACATTGTCGGGGGTAAAGAGGAGATGTATCGTCTCGCCGCCACTCACGGGAACATAAATATTGGCTTCCTCCGTAAGGAAAGGAAAACTGATCACGCCTTTGGCACTGTCCACGGAGAGCGGTTCGATGATCTCACCGGACAACGTCTCCATAAAAGCCTCGTCATAGAGAATGTTATCTCCGGTAAACTTAAGGCTTAAAACATTATTCTCCACATAATCCAGAGTAAGCTCCGCGGGAGCGGGAGCAAACACTTTCTCGTTAAATTCAGAGAGCGGAACGATGACTAAGGGTGACAGAAAAGTCAGCACAAAGATCACAGCAGTAGCCACGATCAGACGATTATAGGAAGCTGCATTGATTTTTTTACGAAGCACCAGCTTGTCAAAAGGAATAGTATTGACCGGCTGGTTACAGGTGGACAGGATATTCTGCAGAGCATTGTTTGCAGTGTGCATGTCCAACTCATAACGATTCTTTTTATGAAAAAACATAACTGTATTATCCTTTCTATCCTCTCATGCTGGCTTTCAGGTGTTCCTGTCCGGAGGCAATATAGCGTTTTACGCTGCTGCGGCTGATTTCCATGGCGTCCGCGATCTCTTCAAGCTTCATGTCGTTATAGTATCGCATGATCAGGACCTGCTTCTCATTGAAAGGAAGCTGTTCTAAGGCGTCCGTCAGCCGGGAATATTCATCCTTCTGCTGGTAATGCAGCTCCGGGTTGGTATCCGGGTGAGGATCCTGTACAATATCGAGAATCTCCTGATTTAAGGTCTGACAGTCGTTCTGCGGCCGCTGCTTCTTGGTCATATCGTAGCAGACATGGAAGCAGATGCGGTTCAACCAGGCGATAAAAACAGTAGGATCATTCAGTTTTCCAATGTTTTTCAGAGCCAGTATGTAGACCTCCTGCATGGCATCCTGAGCGAGAAAGTCGTCTCTCAGATAATGCCGGGTATAGTTGTACACTTTATTATAGGTAAGAGCATACAATTCCGCGAAGGCATCCGAGTCGCTGTGCTGGGCACGGATCACAAGACCGGCAATGTAAGAAATATTCAAATCTTTCATGCGTTCGTCTCACTGTCTGGTTAACGGGTTCCTTAAGCGTGGAGCTTATTGTATGTCTCGGTCAGCAGAGTGGAGAAATACTCTGCATGTGCTTCTTCGTTTAAAATATATGCGTACTTGATCTGAATGGGCGCATTACTGTGCTCCTCGTTGTATTCCTTTAACTGTTGATCCAAACTTTCGATAAAATAGTCCATGGTATCATGGGAGCCGTGGTTGACGATCATTAAGAATTCGTTACCGCCGTTACGTCCCACCACACCGAAAGCATCACCGACGCTCTCTAAGATACCGGAGAAATCCTTCAGCATCTGGTCGCCTACCACATGCCCCATGGTCTGGTTGATCTCCCTCAGATTGGTGATGGTGACCATATAGCAGGCTACATGCTCCAGAGATTCCGGGGAGTCGTAGGTCTCAAAGACCACATCCAGTCCGTGTCTGTTGGGAATGCCGGTCAGATGATCCAGAAAAGCTGCACGGTTCAGCGCGTGGCTCTCTTCGGCAAAGGTGCGCAATTTATAGAAATCATATAATAACCATACCAGATTAAATAAAGCAAGAATCCAGGAGAGTGTGCATAAGATAAAAAGTGTCCGGTTCTCAAACAGCTGTGTGCCGAGTGCGGGATGCAGGGTCAGCACCAGAACATACGCAGCTTCCAACAGAAGCAGAAGGACTAACTGCACGGTTTTGGTGTTACGGAAGGTTTTTACAAATTTTTTATTTCGCATAGCAACAAAGCTCCTTTGTATAAGGTAAATACATGAATTTACTTATAGTATAGGGCAGAATGAAAAAAAAAGAAAGAATTTCTGAACCTTTTTTCAAAATACGACAGTCTTTATAGATGAAAAGTAATTATGGAGGAACCGGTTATGCTCGGTATCATATATTCCGGATTTGCCATGCTGGCAAGTTACCGGATCATAAGAATTGAAGATGATCCTACCCCATTGGCTGCAGGTACGCACAGCACAGGAATCTACAGCCGGGCAGTACAGGAAGGGTATTACGGGGATACGCTGGCGGCAATGCTGCTCATCGGACTGATCCTGATGACTACTGCATACATCCTGCTATGCATAAGATACCGTAAGAGGATCCGGGAACTACAACCGGGGGAACATCCGGGATGGAATTGGTGGAAGCTCAGAAGGCAGATCACAGAGTTGGAATATCAGAAAGCAGAAGGAATTGTAGAAGACATCCGTAAAGCGGCAGAAGGTTACATGACGGTTTAAAAGTGATAGGAGAGGAAGATATGAAGAAAAAATTATTCAAAAGAATCTTAACAATCTGTATGTGTGCTACCATGCTGGTGGAGACAGTGAACGTCAGCACATTTACCGTAAGAGCAAGCGAGGAAAGCACAGCTGTGTCTGCCATCACGCAGGACTCCGATCTCAAGGAAGCAGTGGAAAACGGCGAAGCGGCGGACAAGGCAGCATATGATGCGGCACAGGCTGCCCAGAATGCAGCAACCGCGGCGGAGGATGCGAAGAACGCGGCAGTTAATCTTGGAAAAACAGCAGCAGATGCTGTCCTGGCCAGTCCCGCTCCGGAAGCCACCGAGGGTCCGTCTGTTGCTCCGGAAGCTACTCCGGCATTAAAAGAAGAGATCGAAAAGGAGATAAGTGAAGCAGAGACAGCAGTAGCTGACTCCAATCAGAAAGTGGAAGAAGAATCCAAGAATCTGGAGAATATTGCAACCGAGGCAGAGAATAAGACTGCAGAAGAGGCAACGAAAGCCCAGAATGCAGCAACGAAAGCCCAGGAGGCTGCAAAGCAGGCAGAGGCTCTGAAAGCCCAGATCGAAAATGCAGAACGGGCGGATGCCAAGCTGGAGGATGTGCTGGATGCTGCAAAGAAAGCTGCGGAGGATGCGCAGGCAGCAGCAGATCAGGCAAAGCAGGCATATGATAATGCAAAGGATACATTAGATACAGTACAGAAAGCCTATGATGAGGCAAAGGCACAGGCGGAAGCAGATATCAAAGCCGGTATCGAAAATGCTGACAAGGAACTGGAAGAGGCTGAAAAAGCACTTGCAGCAGCAGAAGCAGAAGTAGGTAAGGCAGAGGATGCTTACAAGACCGCTACCGGCAGCAATGAGATCGCACAGAAGACAGCAGCGGCTGCAAAAGAAGCAGCGGATCAGGCAGGAATCGCTGCAGGGAAATCCGACGAAGCAGCAGCAGCGGCTAAGGTAGTGGACGAGAAAAAGACTGCAAAAGAGAATGACATTAAACAGCTGGAACAGCAGAAGTCCGAGATTCAGGGACAGCAGGATGCCCTGAGAAGCGAGATCACCGACAAAGAAGAACAGATCGCAGCCAAGGAAGCAGAGATCAAAGCAGCTAAGAAAGCAATTGATGATCTGGGCGGAAGAAGACATCTGGTATGGTCCGATGAATATAAAAAAGCACAGGAACTGAAAGATCAGATTAATAATTTGAAAACTGATATCGACACCCTGAAGGGTGACATCAATATTGCGAAGGACACCATTTCCCTGAAGGATACCGAGATTGCCGCAAAGGATGCACAGATTGCCGAGAATAATACTTACATTGCAGGTATTGTGGCATCACAGAAGGTTGTAGAAGATCTGGTAGCTGATAATAATACCCAGATCACTTATCTGGACAAGGAAAAACAGGATGAGTTCAATACGCTGCTGGATGAATTGAAGGAATCCACCCAAAAGTATGAAGATGCGAAGGATCTTCGGGAGGAGTATCAGGATGCCATTGACAGAAGCAATGTTGGACTGATCGAATGGTTCCGCAAGGTATACAAAGAGCTGTCCATTGAGGCCAAGAATGACAATGCGAAGATCGAGATGGACTGGGAGCATCTGGAACTGAAATACACTAACGACGGACTGACCCTGTTACTGGGCAAGAACAAGAATAACGAGCAGGTATTACTGACCTGGGAAAACAATAAACTGACCGCAACTCTGGTAGATGAGCATGAATTCGCTGCATACTCCACCGCTTTTGATAAGGTGGCAGCAGCACAGGCAGCAACAAAGGCAGCAGATGCCGCAACCGCAGCAGCAAAGGCAGAACAGGCAGAGAAAGAAGCACTGGATCAGTACAACGCTGCAAAAGAAGCTCTGGAGGCAGCAAAGAAGAGACTGGAAGCGGCCAGAAAGGCGAAACTGAACGATCTGCAGCTGGATGCAGCACGGAAGGCACTGGAAGCAGCTAAAGAAAATGTAGCGGATGCCAAGAAGGCTTACGAGGACGCACAGAGTGCAGCAGATGAAGCAAAAAAGGATTATGAAGATGCTCAAAAGGATTTCGAAAAGAAACCGGTAACGGCATACTTCTATATCCTGAACAGAGGACTGACACAGCCCTCCGAGGTAAGCTCTTATCCTTCCTCAAATTACAGCAAGGCTCGTCCCGGACAGTTGAAAAAGGGTGAAAACAACAGCTATCTTGATCAGTATGCAAGAGGCAGGGGAATCAAGGATACGGATCTGACACCTTACATCGAAAAGGCACCAACTGCGGCAGACTTCGGACTGACTCTGAAGGAAGGCGAATATATCAAATGGTATGTAATTAAAACAGAGAGTGATAATTCTATCCATGTAGACGGCATTATCATGAACCAGAAGTTCAATGTGACAGTACATTATCTGTATGAGGATGAAACCGGTAACACGGTAAAGGTAGCAGAAGATTTCGTAGGAACCTACGGACTGGGTGAAGAATATCACATTACCACTCCGAGTGCAGTCATTGACGGATTTAGTTTCACTGCTAAAAACGCAACGGAGGCGGAGATCAGCGGTACCGCAACTGCCGACAGAGAAGTAACCGTATGGTACAGTAAGGAAGAAGGCGTACCTATTATCGTGAACTACTACCGCGACAGCGTGAACGGAACACTCCTGCACACAGAGACCCGTAACATCGGAAAGTCTCAGGCAGCTGATTATCACGCAACGTTCACAGAAGATTCTCTGAATGCATGGAGACCCGGTGACTGTGAGAACGGTGTCCTGGCAGGATATGAGAAGACTGAAGACGGATATGTAGCAAATATTATATACAAACCGATCATCGTAACTCCTTCCGAAACCAAACCTACCGGTGGTGAAGGTGGCGGAGAATCCGGAGAAGGCGGTACGACTACCGGAACTGTAACGGCACCGGAAGCAGCTGCTCCCGCAGACAACACAACCGTAGCTACCGTACAGCAGGTAGCAGGTGCCAGACAGCAGCCCGTTGCTCAGACAGTGATTGAAGAGGAGACCACTCCTTTGGCACCTGCTGCGACAGAAGAACCGGAGCAGGGAATTACAGCAACAACAAATAATAATGTAGTCAGCATTGAGGATGAGGCGGCACCTCTGGCAGCATCTGCAAACTGTTGGATCCACTGGCTGATCCTGTTGCTGACAGTCGTATATACTGCATATGAATTGATCCGTTGCATCAACAGAAACAAAAAGATCAATGAACTTCGCGGTGAAGCACGCCAGACAGAGGTGTAAGGAGGAGACAAAATGAAAAAAATGAAATGCATTGATATTGCGGTTCCGGTTTTGTTTGTCCTGGCTCTTGTCGTTCTGTATTTCTTCTGGGGATGCCATCTGGATCTGTATGTGACGATCCTGGCAGCTATTATTCTCGGAGTGACGGTTCTGACTACGTATATCCAGTATAAGAAAATAGATAAGTTACAAAAGCACGAGGAATCGTAAAAACGAAAAAGTCCATCGTCCGAAGGAAAGAACCGGAGGACGATGGAATTTTTACTGTTTATTATCAGAAAACAGGATAGGAAACGGAAGGGGAATATGAAATTATGCTTTACGGCGTCCTCGGGAGGCCATTTGGAAGAGATCACGTGTCTGAGACAGATTACTAATGAGAACGATTCCTTTTTGATTACGGAAAAAAGCGGAGAAGACATTACAACAGCATGGGGAGACAGAACTTACTTTTTACGACAGATCAATCGCAAGGAACCGTTTTTTCTTATTCATTTTATCAAGCTTTTTTTTCAGGCGTATGCTATCTTGAAGAAGGAAAAGCCGGACTGTATCATATCCACAGGAGCATTAATGACATATCCGGTCTGTCTGTTAGGTAAAATGAGAAAAATTCATATTATATATATAGAATCTTTTGCCCGGGTAGATGAAGCTTCCCTTACAGGGAAGCTGATGTACCCATTAGCAGACCTGTTCCTGGTACAATGGGAAGATATGCTGAAGGTGTTTCCGAAGGCGATTTATGCGGGAGGAATTTTTTGATGAAGGGAAAGCTGATATTTGTGGTGCTGGGAACTCAGAAATTCCAGTGTAACAGATTGTTGAAACAGATAGACCGGCTGGTCGAAGAGCAGAAAATAACAGATCCGGTATTTGCGCAGAAAGGCCACTCCGACTATATCCCACAATACTATCCTTCGGTGGATTTTCTGAACAAAGAAGACTTTGAGCAGAAGATGGAGGAATGTTCTCTGCTGATCACCCATAGCGGTGTCGGGACCATATTGTCGGGAATCCGTCATGGGAAACCTGTGATCGTATTTCCACGACTGAAAAAATATAAAGAACATGTGGATGACCACCAATGGGACATTGCAAAGGCTTTTGGGAGAAAACATCTGGTGTTGGTATGTGGGGAAGAAGATTCGTTGGAGAATATCATTCGGGAAAGCGAAACGTTTGATTTTCAGCCATACGAATCGCACAGAGCTCAGATGCTGCAGACGATAGAAACTTATCTGAGAGAGGAGATCGAAAATGTTTAAGACGATTCTGTCTAACTTTCATTTGGAAAAAATATTTTGGACATTAAAGAAGAAAGCATTATACATTTTCCTGAGCACAGCAGTATTGGGAATGGTGGCAGGGGCTTACGCCAGCATTACCAGTACATCCCTGTATATGGCACAGATTTCATTTTATGTATACAGTAATCCGGATTATATTACGGACTCGTCTGTAAATATCGGAAGTTCTGATATCACGCAGGCGAAAAATCTGATCACGAGCTATATGCAGATATTGAAGAGCCGGACCTTTCTGGAAAAAGTAAAAGAGGAAACGGGACTGGGTTATTCCACGGATTATCTGAAATCCCAGATCAGTGCCAGTGCGATTGAAAACACGGCTGCATTTGTGGTACGTGTAGTCGATCAAAACCCGGTGAATGCCATGGATATAGCAAATGCTATCGGTGAACTGGCGCCGAATGAGATCATACGGATCGTGAAATCCGGTGGAATCGAAGTACTGGATGAGGCAGAGCTTCCAACGGTACCTTACCAGTCCACCAGTGTATTGAAATATGCAGTATTGGGTGCGGCAGCAGGTTTCCTTCTGGCTGCGGCATGGTTCCTGCTACGAAGTATGCTGGATACTACCGTCCGCCGGAAATATGAGATTGAAGATCTGTTTACCATTCCTATTCTGGGAGATGTACCACAGATGGAACCGGCGGCAAAAGGTGAAAAGGTCAATAAAATATTACATAATGAGAGCCCTTTTGCAGTGAGGGAATCTTATAACAGTATCCGTGCAAAGCTCCTGTTCACCGGTAAAGGTGAGAAATGTCCCGTATATGCCATTACCAGTGCGGACCCCGGGGAGGGAAAAACACTGACCTGTATCAATCTTGCTTCCGCTTACGCTCAATTAGGGAAAAAGATTTTATTGATTGATGCGGATATGAGAAAGAGCAACCTGAAAAGTCTGCTGGACATTGAGGGGAAGGAAGGTTTAAGTGAATACCTTGCAGGGATCACGAAAGAACTGAAGGTCTATAAGAGAGCCGAGAATCTCTATGTTGCAATGGCGGGAGAAGTACCGCCCAATCCGGCAGAACTTCTGTCCGGTGAGCGCTGGAGTGAACTTTTGGAAAAATGCAAGGAGGAATATGACTGTATTTTCGTAGACCTGCCTCCGGCAGGAATCGTGGCAGATGCTCTGGTCCTGGCTGCAACAGCGACCGCATATATTCTGGTGGTAAGAGAGGGTGTGACAAAATTTGACAGAGAGCAGATGATCGTGCAGATGCTGGAGCCGGTGGGAGCGAATATCTGTGGATTCGTGTTCAACGGAATCTCTATGAAATCTCAGGATTATCATTATAAACATTATGCAAAAGACTACAAATACTGATATTCTTAAGATATATGATTTCCACAGCCATATTTTGCCCGGTTTGGACCATGGATGCAGTGATACTGCGGTAGCAATGGAGCAGATCCGGAGAGCGGTGCGGGCAGGGGTTCACTGTATCCTTGCCACCTCCCATTTTTACCCACATGCGGAGAGTGTGGACAGTTTCTTAAGACGCCGCAGGCTGGCGTGGGTGCAGCTGCAAAAGGAACTTGCCGGAGAGGAAGAGATCCGGGCGGCAGGAATACAAATTGTGCAGGGAGCGGAGGTCCTGATCTGTAAAGGACTGGAACGGATGGAAGGGCTTGAACAACTTTGTATAGATGGAACGAAGGTATTACTGTTGGAAATGCCTTTTACGGAGATATGGGATCCGGAATTGATAAATACAGTGACAGCATTACAGGATAAATGTGGTCTGCAGGTGGTGCTTGCCCATGTAGAGCGATACCGGATGTCACAGATTATGCCTTTATTAGAGGCAGGATGCCTTGCACAGGTGAATATAGGCAGTCTGGTGGGAAGATGGAACAGGCAGAGGTTCCGTGCACAACAGTATTTGAGACATGACAGGATCAGTGCACTGGGCAGTGATATTCATGGTGTCGGTGACCAATATACAGACTTTACGTATATAATAAAAAAGCATAATAAGGTAGTTGGGATGATCATGGAACGGACACGGGAATTACTGGGAGAACGTACGGATACGCATCCTAAGATACCATAGAGGGGAAAAAAGATGGATACAGCAAGCAGGCAGGTGAGTGTGATTGTACCGGTTTATAATACAGAAAAATATCTACGCAGATGTCTGGAAAGTCTGGTACATCAAACCCTGAAGGATCTGGAGATCCTGGTGGTGGATGATGGTTCCACGGATCACTCTCCGGAGATTCTTTCTGAATTTGAAAACAATTATCCGGGAAGAGTCAGAGTTATCCGCAAGGAGAACGGAGGACAGGCAAGTGCACGGAATCTGGGAATTCGGGAGTGCAGTGGGGATTATGTAGGGTTCGTGGATTCGGACGATTATGTAGATACCGCAATGTATGAGGAAATGCTTCGGGCAGCTCTTGCGGACAATTGTGATATGGTGGAATGCAGTTATCACTATCTTCAGGAAAAGGATGGTCAGCAGAAGAAACTGGCTACCAGAGGAAATATCAGGCAGTATCGGGACAGGAAAGATATGTTTATCGATCCTATGACCTGCCCCTGGAACAAGCTGATCCGCAGGGAGATCCTGCTGCGGGAGGGAATGGAATTCCCGGAGGGAAGAATCTATGAGGATACGGCATTCTGTATCAAGCTGATCCCGTATCTTCAGCGGGAAACCTATGTAGACCGTCCCTTTGTATCTTATATCCTTAGGGAGACCTCTACTATGAATGCCAACAAAAGCAAAAAAGTGGCTGATATTTTTCCGGTGTTGCAGAATATACTGGATTTTTACAGGGAGAGAGGGTTTTACGAGGAATATCGACAGGAGCTGGAATACTTTTGCGTTAAGATACTTCTGTGCAGTTCCTTGAGCCGGATCGGCAGAGTACCGGATGCAAAGCTGCGCAAGGATCTGCTGGATCAGACCTTTGCCTTTTTACAGGAGCATTTTCCGGACTATCGGACGAACCCGTATGTACGGGGAAAGATCGGCATTTATCTGAAAAATGTCCGCAGATGGAATTGTCAGCCGGTGGCGGTACTGATCGGCAGGATTCTGAAAGGATAGTATTATGATAAGAACATCCGTAGCAATGGCAACTTACAATGGAGCGGAATATGTAGTGGAGCAACTGGAGTCTATCCGGACCCAGAGCATGCCGGTGGATGAAGTGATCATCCACGATGATCGTTCCACTGACGATACCGTAGCAATCGTGGAAAAATATATCAGGGAACATGGACTGGAAAGAACCTGGAAGGTATCGCAGAATCCAAAGAATCTGGGATATGCTGCAAATTTTATCAGTGCAGTGAAGGAGACGGTGGGAGAATATATTTTCTTCTGCGATCAGGATGATATCTGGGTACCGGACCGGGTGGAGGTCATGGTGGGACAGATGGAGGAGCATCCGGGGATCCTGCTGCTGTGTTCGGAATTCGAGTCTTTTGTGTCATCTCCGGACGCCCCCAGTGTTCCAACCTGGGAACAGAAGCAGTTCCGCCGGGATCATTCCCTTGAGCATCTACCCTATGAAGCACATAATCTGTTTATCAACTGTCAGGGATGCAGCATGTGCATCCGCCGGAAATTCTGGCAGGAGGTGGAAAACAGATGGTATCCGAACTGGGCCCACGATGAATTTGTCTGGAAGCTGGCATTATGCAGAAATGGACTGTATGTCTACCATGGGGTGACACTGCGCAGAAGACTTCATTCCAATAACGTGACAATGCATAAAATGCGTGATCTTCCGGAGAGAGTCCGTTTTTTGGAGGATCTGAAGAAAAGCCATGAGGCTACCCTGGCCTTTGCAGAGTCACTGTCAATGAGTGGTCGGGATTGTAGATTATTACATCGGAATATACGGGCAACGCAGCTGAGGATCGAATTGCTGCGTGACCGGAAAGTATGGAATACTTTGCCACTGTTATTTGGATATACGGACTGTTATCACAGCAGAAAGTCTATTCCCGTAGAGCTGATGATGGCGATCCGTGGATAGAGGATCAAAGAGATCAGCGGGAAAATTGTGGGAAGGAGGAGAGAAATGGCACAACAAAGCAGATATCTGAAACCGCAGAGAGAACTGAAAATCTTTCAGGCGGTTGCGGTGTTGTTCTTTTTTACATTATATGTATTGCCGCAGTATTTCGGACTGCCGTTTCCTCTGTTCGACCTGACGGCACTGCGTATCATGATCGTGGCGGTATTACTTCTGATGATGGCAGAGCCGAAGCGTATCCGGGGATTCGTGCTGCTGGTGGTGGAAGAACCATGTACCAAAGTGTTACTTCCTTACCTTATGGTGATCGGATATACTATGGTATTACGTGCGGATGTCAACGCCTTTTTAAATCCGTTTATTGAATTGTTGACGTTTTATCTGTTGATTTATCTCATCCGGAACACTTTGGGAGTGGAAAAAACGATACAGATGATCGTTGTATTTTCTTATGTGATCGCATTGCTGGGCATCGTGGAATATGTGCTGGGGAGATCACCATTCTCCTATCTGGAGACGATCAAGGGACTCTATACGGGACGATTTGTACGATCGGGAAGCTATCGAATCATGAGCTCCTGTAACCACTCTCTGGGTTATGGTCTGATGCTGGTCACCATGGTTCCCTTTGCCTGTTATGACAGGAAAAATAAGAGTGTCAATCTGCTGGCACAGCCGCTCTTGTTACTATTGCTGGGGGGCAACGTATTTTTATGTGGGTCGAGATCCACACTGAGTGTATTTCTTTTGGAAGTAATCCTGCTGGTGGGCTTATCTTCTAAAATGGAGATTAAAAAATTTGTGATGATCGCGCTTGTGCTGGCGGGTATTTTTGCAGTAATTCTGGTGGCTATCAGAAATACGACGATGGGAAGATACATATTGTTACAGATCACCAGTATCCTGGATGAACTGCTGGGAACGGAACTGGCAGTAAACTATGGCGCTAATATAGAGGCATTAAGCAGCAGCTCCAATTACCGGGACCAGCTCAAATATATTTTCACGGTGGGCTGGCTGAATCCGCTACTGGGGCTGGGAAGGAAGCGCTCGTTTAAGTCGGAGATCAACGGTTCTTTCATTGAATCTGTGGATAATTTCTACATTGCGGAATATGTACGTTATGCGTATCCGGGAATGATCACCTATCTGCTGTTTCTCGGAAGTATGATTGCGGGTATGATAAAGAGGGTCCGCAGAGATAAAAGCGGACTGCCGAAGATCCTTCTGGTAGGCAGTGTCTGTTATCTGATCAATCTTTTTTGGGTCGATTCACTGCAGACATTGAAATATCTCTATATTTTGTTCGCCCTTTTTCTGTGCCTGGATCCGGTACGGGAGGGGGAAGATGCACCGCCCATGACAACATCGAAGTATTTGAAGAAAAGAGGAGCAAGATGAATCCGTTAGTAAGCATTGTAGTGCCGGTATATAATGGAGAACGTTATATTGACGACTGTATGAAACGGCTGTTGGAACAGACCTATGCTCCTTTGGAGATCCTGCTGGTGGACGACGGCAGCGGGGATAGCTCCGGTGGCATTTGCGACCGCTATGCGGCGGCTGTCTCCCATGTCAGAGTCATTCATCAGGAAAACGGCGGCCCCAGCAGGGCGAGAAATACCGGAATTGCACATGCACAGGGAAAGTATCTGATGTTCACGGATGTGGACGATCTGCTGCAGGCGGATGCCGTGGAGAAAAATGTCCGGATCGCGGAAGAGAACGATGCGGATGTGCTGATGTTCGGGTTCTGGTATTATGATGTGGCCAATGACCGCAAAGTGACGAGACCGATGAAAACATCCTTTTGTGGAAGCAGAGAAGAGTTTTTCCGGGACTGTCTGGTGGAAACCGTGGAGACAGAGGTGATCAACGCACCCTGGAACAAAGTGTTTCGCAGAGAATTTCTGCGGGAACAAAATCTTGCGTTTGATCCGCAGATCCGTATTTACGAAGACCTGTATTTTTCACTGCAGGCAGTGAGCAGGGCCCATAAGATTGCAGTCAATCCTAAACTGTTCTATCAGTATAATGTGCAGACCCAGGGAACCCAGTTAAACAGTTACGATCCACGCTTTTTTGATAATATTACGAAGATTTATCATTATGCGATGGATTTCTGTCGGGAATTCCCGGAACACGAAGAGCAGGAGATGGCATTCTGCCGGGTCTATTCCGGGCTGGGACTGACATTTCTCAAGCAACTCAGCTGCCGCAGAGGAATCGACGACTCTGAGAGAAAAGAGATTGTACGGAGAATCTGTCGGGAACAGGATTTCCTGGAAGCGGTAAAAAAATCCGGACTTCAGGGAAAACGAAGACTGCTTTATCTGTTGTTGAAGACGCAAAGTACCAGATGGATCATTGCACTGTACCGGAGCTGGAACGGTATTCAGCAGAGATGTTTTTGAGAAGGGGACAAGCATGGGAGATACTTCATTGCGAAGAATCAAAGAAAAAATACAGGATCATATGTTGCTGGGGTCGATCTATGACAATGTGATGCTGAAGACAAAGTACCGGGATGCAAAATTGACCTTTTTGTACAATGTGATGATCGGGCAAAAGCACCGGATGCTGTATTATAAAACATTAAAAAGAAAATATCTGGAGAAAGTGACGGCGGACCGTCCATGGGAGACACTGGAAAAGAAAGCTAACCAGGGCAGAATCTGGTTCTGCTGGCTGCAGGGATTGGAGCAGGCACCACCTTTGGTGAAGCTGTGCTATGAAGCTCTTGGACAAAAGCTTCCGGACCGGGAGATCGTCGTGATCGATGCGAAGAATGTATTTGATTATATCACACTTCCGGAAGAGATTGTTGAAAAATGGAAGAGAGGGATCATCGGTCCGGCACATTTCTCTGATCTGATCCGTCTGGAGCTTCTGGTCCGTTACGGCGGATACTGGATCGATGCAACGGTCTACTGTACGGACGGGGGACTACTGGCATATACAGATCAATTGCCGGTTTTCATGTACAGCTTTTATTATTTCGGATTCAATCCGGAGATCATGGAGACAAATAACTGGTTTCTGTACGGAACCACGAATCAGAACATCTATTGTCTGACCAGAGAACTGCTCTATGCTTACTGGAAGGACAACGACCGGGCAGTGGATTACTATATTTTTCACCTGTTTATGACTATGGCATGCGATTATTATCGGGAAGAGTATCAGGCGATGCCTATTGTAAGTCAGGTGGAGTCGCATGTGCTGGCGACATATATGGGACAGCCATACGACGGAATCAAATATGAGCTTCTGAAATCAAGATGCGGATTCCATAAGTTAAGTACACGTTTCAGTGAGAAAGAGACTTCGGGGCAAGATACCTTTTATCAGTATCTGATGCAGGGAAAATTAAGATAATTTTGAGGAGAGAAGTATGGAAGGAAAGGGAAGTAAGGGGACGATACCCAAGATCATACATTACTGCTGGTTCGGCGGTAAGCCGATTCCGGAAGATCTGCAGAAATGCATTGATTCCTGGAGCAGACTGGAAGGTTACAGGGTCATGCGATGGGATGAAAGCAACTGTACCTTTGATGAAAATGAATTTGTACGCAGAACCTATGCGGAAAAGCAGTTGGGATTTATCGGTGATTATTATCGCCTGAAGGCGGTATATGAATACGGTGGGATTTATCTGGATACCGATGTGAAGGTATGTCGCTCCTTTGATCCGCTGCTATCCTATCCGGCATTTTTCAATTTTATTTTTGATTGTTCGGTGGGATCGGCCATTATCGGAGCACAGCCGGGAAATCCTTTGGTGAAAGCGCTGTTGGATATGTACGATGCCACCGAATTCGGCAGGAATCCGGATGGAAAAGTATTTAACTTCCGGGACGGCAGACTTATCGTGGATGGATATGCCACCAGCAATTATTATTATACCTACTATATTTTGAAACATTATCCGCAGTTTCGCCTGAATAATCAGTTCCAGGATCTGGGGGATTTCGTGATCTTCCCGAAGGAGCTGTTCGAGATCGGAACGATCACAGGGAAACAATATGCAGTACATCTGTGTGCCGGAGAGTGGAGATTGAAAACGGATGACAGTAAGACAATGAAGAACCGCATCAAAAAAATGATCGGGAAATGGCCATGGCTGTTTGACAAAGTCCAGATACTGGTGCGGAAAAAACGCTATGACAAGCTCAAGACCCAGATACCATTCTATGAATACTATCTTGCACAACAGGAAAACCATCCTCTTCCGAAGCTGTAAATAATTCGTAGAGGAAGGAAGGGTTGACAATGGAAGAGTTTATAGTCAGATGTAATGCACTGATCGCAGAACAGTTGGAGGGAATCTCCTGGACATTATTGCTTCTCATGATGACAGCAGTTTTTTTGCTGGTGCATGTCGCAGTACTGATTTGGTCCAGGCTGCGGGGGAAAGAAATGCGCCCCGGAAAAGAGATACTGCTGATGCTTCTGGCGGGATATGCATGCTTTCTATTTCAAATAACATTCTATAATCGGGAAGAAGGAAGTCGTTCCGGAATTTTCACCCATATTTCCATGTGGTTGAAAAGTGGCAGTCCGGATCTGTCCAATCAGATGATCTATGACCTACTCAACGTATGTCTCTTTGTGCCCTGGGGAGCGCTGATTGCCCTGTTCCGCGGACGCGAGAAGATAGGCAGGAAGTTGTTTCTAACGACCTGCTACAGTTTCCTGACCAGCTTCTGCATCGAAGTGATCCAGCTGCTGACACATAGAGGTTATTTTGAATTGATGGATATTCTTACAAATGTTACAGGTGGAATTCTGGGTGGTCTGGCAGCGGTGCTTTTGTATGTAATTGTGCCGGCTCAGGGAAAGGCAAGGAGCAATCATGGATAAAAAATCAAGATTTTCTAAAAAAGACAGGATTGTGATCCTGCTGAGTCTTGCGTCAGTGCTGGTGCTCGGATATATTATGTGGGATTCCTCCCGCAAACAGCAGCAGGAACAGGAGATGCTGCAGGAGATCAGTGAGGAACAGAGTACGTCAGATGCAAAACAAAAAGCCCTGACACAGCTGGCAGAAGGGCTTTACATCAACGAGATCAATCAGGCAGGCTGGATCGAACTGTACAACGGATTATCCCGGGATGAAATTCCCCTGCAGGACTGTAAGATCACAGTGAACGGACAGGTGAAAAAAGAATTTACCAAAGAAGAGATATTGCCGGCAGCAGGGTATCTGTGCGTGGAGAATCTGGGATCTCTGACAGCAGGAGATGTGATCAGCGTATTTTTGCCGGAAGAGGTATTGCACAGCAGTATGCTGGTGCCGGAGCTGAACAGTGGAGAAAGTTACGGACGGATCACGGATGGCGCAGAAGCCATGGAATGGATGACCGCCACCAAAGGAGAAAGCAATACGCAGGGAGAAGTTGTAGAGACGGAGAAGTTGCATTTCTCTGTTCCCGGAGGTTTCTATGATAATGACATACAGGTGGAATTGTCTGCCGGGGAGAACAGCCGGATCTATTATACCCTGGATGGTTCCGAGCCTACTACACAGTCCGCGCTGTACGAGGGTCCGATTACGATTAAAAACCGGAGCGGCTCGGACATGACGCTGGCAGTGAATCCTCAGATGGAGTATTCCTATGCATATCAGCCTGCCAGTCTGACTATGGGAACAGTAGTGAAAGCCATGGCTGTGGATAGTCGGGGGCAAAGCAGCGATACGGAAACACAGTCGTATTTTATTGGAATCGCAAAGTCGGGCGATGTGGCAAGTCTTCCGGTATTGTCAATCTCCACAGAAGCAGATAATTTCTTTGATTATTTTGATGGTATTTATGTCAGGGGACGCACATACGAAGACGCAATTGCCCGGGGTACGGATGGCGGACATGCCGCGAACTATTATCAAGGATGGAGCAGACCGGTCTGTGTGGAATTTTTTACAACGCAGAAGGATAAGACTTTTCAGGAAGATATGACGGTTCAGATGCTGGATGACTTTAGCATCACATCCTCACAAAAGAGTATGCAGTTTACAGGGAATGTGGCAGCAGGAATGGGAACCGGACTTGAAAATTATTACAGAGATCCGGAAATGACTCTGACGTTGCAGACGCATCGAAGAGACAACGATTATATGACCAGGGATTATCTGGCACAGAGATTATTGACAGGCACAACGGTAAGAAGCCGCGATATGCAGCCCTGTGCGGTATTTCTGAATGGAGAATACTGGGGTGTCTATATGTTGAAGGGAGCTTACGATGCGGAATTTGCGGAACAAGCCTACGGAGTGAATGCCGGGGATGTGACTATTGTCAGTATGGATCCGGAGACAATTCCGGTGCAGGAAGATTATGGGGAGCTGTATAGGTTTGTAACAGAAAATGATATGGGAAATACTTCCAATTATCAGAGAGTACAGGAACAGATGGATATCGACAATTATCTGGAATATTTCTGTGCAAATATGTATCTTGCCAATGCATTTTACGGTCAGGACCAGCTGACAGTCTGGAGAGTGGATCCGGACAAGGCAACAGGAAATGGTTATGAAGATGGCCGGTGGAGATATCTGATGCCCCGTATGGATAACAGTATGGCAAACGGGACGACCGGAGGGATGTGCACCGCAAGCATTGATTCTTATCTGATGCAAAGTGTTACGGAAGATCCGTTTTTTACTTCCTTGTTAAGAAACAAGGAATTCAGGAATCGTCTGAGCAGTACGATGACAGAAATGGCGGAGACTGTGTTTGGAATAGAACAGGTGGATCAGGTTCTGGATGAACTTGCCGGGGAGAGAAAGAAAGCAGCAACCGGTAATTATAAGAGGTTTTTTGGAAATACAGACGATTCAGCATATATCCGTGAAATGGAGAAGATCCGCACGTTTTTTGAGGAAAGGACCGGGTATATTCTGCTCTATACGACAGAGGTGGTGGAAGGAGAGGAAACGATGAATGAGTAGTCGTATTAAAAATTCAGCCCGTAATATGCTGTCCGGATTTGCCTATCAGTTTATTTCACTGGTACTAAGCTTTGTATCCAGGACAGTGTTTGTTCATACGCTGGGTACGGAATATCTGGGACTGAACGGTATCTTTTCTGATGTGTTAAATCTGTTGTCCATGGCAGATCTTGGCTTTAATACTACTATGGCTTACAGTTTTTATAAGCCTTTGGCGGAACATGACGAAGAGAAGCTGACCGGATTGATCCATTTTTACAAAAAGGTCTATAATGTAATAGCAGGAGTTGTAACAGTAGTGGGAATTGCAGTGATCCCATTCCTGAAATATATCGTCAATACGGAGAAGGAGATTCCTCATCTTGAGGTATACTATCTGTTTTCACTGGCAAATGTGGTGATTTCCTATCTGTTTGTCTATAAATCCACGATACTTACTGCAGATCAGAAAAACTATAAGGTGGTCAATATTTCAATTTGGACCAGCCTGCTCAAGACAATTCTGCAGATCCTTGCACTTTTATTACTGCAAAATTATATTCTGTATCTGGCGATTGGAGTGGCAGTGCAGTTTTTTAATAATCTCATGGCCTCCAGAGAAGCACAGAAGCAGTATCCGTTCATTAATAGAAAAGCTGCGGTCACTGTGGATGAAGAAAAGAGTATTTTTGAAAATATGCGCTCCGTTTTTTTGTATAAGATCAGTTCCACAGTCTTCACGGCCACGGATAATATCCTGATCTCCGTGCTGGTGGGAACAGCAATGACGGGAATCTATTCTAATTATCTGATGGTGAGTAATAAACTCCTCCTGATCATCCAGATCATCTTCTCGGCGCTGACGGCCAGCATAGGCAATGTCATTGTCAGGGAGAAGAGTGGGAAGCGTTACGAAGTGTTCTGCGTAATACAATCTGTCAGCTTCATTCTCTGTGGAACTATTGTTAGCGCATTTTGCATCATGGCAAATGATTTCGTCTATGTGTGGCTGGGAAGTGATTTTACAATCAGCACAGGTGCCATTTTGGCGATGACGCTGAATACGTATCTTTCCTGCGTGCTTCAGCCGCTGTGGATCTATCGGGATGCCACCGGACTTTATGTACGCACGAAGTATGTTATGCTGGCCGGTGCGGTGCTGAACCTTGTGCTCTCGGTTCTTCTGGGAAAGGCTATGGGACTGACCGGAATCATTCTGGCATCGGCGATCGCAAGGTTGAGTACTTATTTCTGGTATGAACCGAGGCTTTTGTTCCGGGAGTATTTTGAGAAAAGTGCAGCGGGATACTATGTATCACTTTTCAAAAATGCATTACTTATGGTAGTTACGATAGGGGGACTATGGATGCTTTTATCCGGAGTGCAGGCACAAAACTGGCTGCAGTTGATCGGTAAAGGGGTTGTGATCGGGGGAATCTGCAGTGTGGTATTCTTATTGGCATATTGCCGGACAGAAGGCTTCCGGCTCATCATAAAAAAGCTGAAGAGTATTTTGCCGAAAATATAGCATGATGTAATTGGAGGAATTGGGATGCTGGAACAGCATTTGATCACAGTGATCATACCGGTGTACAAAGTAGAAGAATATTTGGAAAAGTGTGTTCAGGCGGTTTGCCGACAAACCTATAAAAACCTGGAGATCCTGTTGGTGGATGACGGATCGCCTGATCGCTGTCCGGAAATGTGTGATGCCTTCGCATTGCAGGATGATCGTATCCGAGTGATCCATAAAAAAAACGGTGGTTTATCCAGTGCCAGAAATGCTGCGCTGGATGTGGCACGAGGAGAATATATTGCATTTGTGGACAGCGATGATACAGTAGAAGCAGATATGATCGAGAGTCTCTACCGCGGAATACAGAAATACAATTGTGAGATCGCCATCTGCAATCACTATGTGGAGGAAAACGGGAGACTGGTGATGGAAATACCACCACTGGATGAAGAAAAGGTATACACTGCAGAGCAGGCACTTAAGCTTTTGTTGGGAGATATTTACATACGGAATTATGCATGGGATAAGCTTTATGCCGGAAAACTGTTCCGGGGGATCCGGTATCCGGAGGGAAGAAATTACGAGGATATTGCCACGACCTATTTGCTGTTTGACCGGGCTGAAAAAATCTGTCAGGTGCTGGAGTACGGTTATTATTACGAAAAAAGGGATAGCAGCATTTCCGCTAATCTGACGAAGGAAAAATGGTTTCATAATACCGGAAATATTGTAAAAGGAATGGAAGAAAGATATCTTTATTTCCAAAAAATGGGGAGACGGGAATTGGCAGACAGAAGTATGGTCGATCTGGAAAAATATATGGTCACGTTTCTGAATCTCAGTTTTATCCTGCATGACAAACGGGAACGCAAATATTATCGGTCTTTCCTGAAAGAACATCTGGAGGAGATCCGGCAGAATCCGCAGATTCCGGAAAAAGAGAAAAAAATAGCAAAAATATATACCATGAAAACACCCGTGGCAGCCGCATATGCGGAAGCTTCTTATCTGCGCAGAGAGAATCGGTTGTTTCAAAAAATGTTTCAAGCCATGCAACGCATAAAACAACGAATGAGAGTGGAACAGGTTAAATTTGATTTTTCATGCATGCAGGGAAAGCAAAGAAGAATTTTTATGTTTGAACTTCCCTGTTTTGATAATTTGGGAGATCATGCGATCGCTTACGCAGAGTGGAAGTTTTTACAGCAGATAGAAAAAGACCACCCGGAGATACAACTGATCCGGATCGAGGGGTGGGATACTCCGGCAGCGGTACGGCAGCTGAAGCGGGAGATTACGCCACAGGATATGATATTCTGCCAGGGAGGCGGCAATTTGGGGAACCTGTATGCGTTCGGTGAAGCATTCCGCCGTACTATATTCAGGGCATTCCCTGAACAGTTTTTACTGGTATTTCCACAGACGATGTACTTTACTCCGGATGATGCCGGTCGGAAAGAACTTAAGAAGAGTCGAAAAATTTATAATCGGTGTCGTAATTTAACGCTTCTGGCCAGGGATGAACGCTCCTATTCCCTGATGAAGGACACGTTTACCTGTAACCTGTTGCCTGCGAAAGACATTGTTACCATGCTGGATGAAACGGAATATGCTGCTGGGCGGCGGGAGGGAAGTATTCTGTGTCTGCGTTCCGATAAGGAGGCAGCACTCACCGCGGAACAGAAGAGGACACTGAAGGAAATGTGTGTCCGGAATACGGGAAATGTATTGATCACAGACACAGTTACATTAACCGGGATATCCGGACAGGACAGAGAGCAGGTCTTAAGAAAAAAGTGGGAGACATTCGGAAAGCGGAGAATAGTGGTGACAGACCGGCTTCATGGCATGATTTTTTCTTTAATAACTGCGACTCCTTGTGTGGTGCTTGGAAACAATCATTTTAAAGTTCGGGAGACTTATAGAACACTGAGTGCATGTTCCTATTTGAGATATGTGGAAACGGTGGAGGAAGTACAGGGAGCCATGAAGGAGCTTTTGGCAGATGGACAGATATTTGAAAAACCTTCGTTTTCTCAAGATTTTAACAGACTGTATCGCTATATAGAGGATAGGATGAAAGAGTAGAAGCAGATTGTGGAGGAGGTGTGCCTATGGGAAAGAAAGAAAAATACCTGGCAAAACTGATACGCGCCCAGCTGAAACAGGAGGAAGTACCTTCCCTGCCGGAAGGCGTGACGGTGGATGAAATCGTGCAGATTGCGAAAAAACATCATCTGAATTACCTCCTATTGGGAGCTTTGATCCGGGTAGACAATCTTACAGAGGAAGAACGCAGCAGGCTGCGGGTTCCGTTAATGAACAGTATTTTGCGCTGCGGTGTGCAGGTGCAGGAACAGAGAGAGCTGGAAAGATTGTTTGAGGAAAAGGGGATTATCAATCAACCCATGAAAGGGGCGGTATTACGCTTCTACTATCCGGCACCGCAGATGCGGGAGATGAGTGACCTCGATATTTTGTTCGCCGAACAAAACATGGGAGAGGCACAGGAGTTGTTAAAAGAACGGGGATACACTCTGTACCGTGCAGTAAAACACCATGATATTTTCCAAAAACCGCCGTTTCTGGTGATCGAGGCTCATCGTGCCATGTACGACAAGACGGTGGACCGCAATCAGTACGGTTATTTCAAAAACTTTTCCCGCACGCATACCAGAAACGGATGTACATATACACAGGACTTCGGAACGGAAGATTTTTACGTATATATGATGGCGCATGCGGCCAAGCATTTCTATCAGACCGGCTGCGGTATCAGACATCTGATCGATATCTATGTCTATCTGGAACGATTTGGCGAACAGATGGACAGAAACTATCTGGATAAAGAACTGGAACAGTGTGGTATTCTCACATTTACCGGGCACATGGAGAAACTGGCCTATCTGTGGCTGGAGGAAGAGGAGAGCAATGCACTGTATGACAATCTCTTCGCCTATCTGCTGGACAGCGGTATCTACGGCAAAGATGAGAACGGCATCTGGAATAAATTTGCCGAGGAGAAAAAGAAGGGAAAAACCGCAGGCAGACAACAACTGAAATTCTGGTATGCATTTCCCCCATTGCACTATATGTCAGAATACTATCCTTACCTGGAGGATTGTCCATGGCTGCTTCCCTGGGCATGGCTGGTCAGAGGAATCACAGGTCTGGCAAAGCATAAAGGCACCTATAAACGTCAGATGATGAATCACATTGATGAAGAACGGATCCGGACGGTACAGGATATCTATGAGAAGATGGATCTGAAGTTCCAGTCATAGAAAGGCAGAAAACGGAAATGACAATTTTGAAAAGAGGATATCGTTTTCTCAGATACAACGATCATAAATGGTTGTCTGTACAATGCTGGATTTATTCTGCCATCTATCGCCTGCAGGTGCTCTACGGTAATACAACCAGGCTGCGCGTGAAATGGGGCAGCGAGGGCGAAGAGTCTCCCGAGGAGGAGACAATCGAGCATTATCGATATGCCAAAAAGGTGGCATACTGTGTGAACCGGGTCTGCAGCAGGACGAGCTGGGAGAGCAAGTGTCTGGTGCGGGCACTTACTGCGCAGAGATTATTGAAAAACAAAGGGATTTCTTCTACAATGTATCTGGGATGTAAGCTCGAAGAAGGAAAGATGGTAGCCCATGCATGGATACGTTGCGGCAGAATGTACGTCAGCGGAGGAAGCGGAGAAGATTATTCGGTAGTGGATAAGTTCCGAAAATAAGTGGAAATAAGAGAAAAATAAATTAAGTAAGAAAACGGAGGGTAAAAGGATGGAGAAAAATGCAATCATTAAACTGAAGAAGCAATTAAATGTGACGGATCTGGCAGGAGAAAAGGTCATGATCGATTTTGAATCAGGAAAATATTTTCTGATCAAAGGAGCGGGCAATGATATCTGGGATATGCTGCAGGAGGAGATCACTCCCACGCAGATCGTGGACCGGTTACTGACCATCTATGAGGTGTCCAGAGAGGAGTGTGAAGAGTCCGTCATGAAGTTCCTGGAACAGATGAAGGGGAATGGCTTTATAGAGTAAATCCGGGGGCTGGGAGATATGGGTAAAATAAAAAAAATATGGCAGGATCGGGGAAATCAGTACCGGTATGCACAATGGTTATGGCAGTATTCCAGACCGTATCTGGGGAAAATACTTCTGGTTATGGTGTTCGGACTGTTGGAGACAATTGCATCACTGCTGATGGTTCAGATCTCCAAAGAAATCATAGACCATGCCACCTTTGGCAATGCATTTGTACGCCTGATGGTGGTCTATGTATTGTTAATGCTGGGAATGCAGGCGGTGACGGTAATTTCGTCGCTGGTATCCACCATGCTGACGGAGAGATTTTCTTTTGGCATACGGAAACAGATCTATGAGAAGATCATTCATTCCCACTGGATGGATGTGAAAAAATATCACACCGGGGATCTGATGACGAGACTTACCAGCGATGCGGGGAATGTGGCGGACGGTATTATCGGAACTATTCCAAGTATTATCCAACTGGCGGTGGAACTGCTGCTGGTATTTTTTACGCTGTTCTATTATTCGCCGATGCTGGCAATGTTCGCCCTGCTGGTAGCTCCGGTGGCAGCACTCAGCTCCTGGTGGCTTGGCAAAAAACTTCGAAAACTTCAGGTGAAGGTGCAGGAGAGTGAAGCAGCATATCGGTCTTTTTTACAGGAAAGCCTGGCAAATCTACTGATCGTAAAAGCGTTTGCCAACGAGGATTATTCCACGGAGCGTCTGACACAGCTTCGGGAGGAGAGGTTTCACTGGGTATACCGTCGGACGAAAATGGGAGTAGCCAGTTCCACAGTGATGTCACTGGCATTTCAGACCGGATATATTGTAGCATTTTGCTATGGAGCAATACAGATTTCCCGCAAGATGATCACCTACGGAACCATGTCGGTATTTTTGACACTGGTGAACCGTGTGCAGGCACCGGTCATGGGACTTGCGCAACAGATTCCCAAGGTAGTGTCTATACTGGCTTCTGCGGGAAGAATCATGGAATTGCAGCAGATTCCACTGGAGATGAAAACGGACACTCAGATCCCGTCGGCCCGGATCGGCGTGGAGATAAAAGACATGACCTTTGGTTATACGGATGAGACAGTACTGGAGAATGTAAATCTGCGGATCAGTCCCGGAGAATTTGTGGCTATAATCGGAGAATCCGGTATCGGCAAGACCACACTGATCCGTATTATCATGTCCTTTATGAGTAACATCCGGGGAAATGTTACCTTTTTTAATGAAAAAGGGGATCTGGAACGGGCGAATGCCGCTACCCGGAAATTTATATCTTATGTACCCCAGGGGAATACATTGTTCAGCGGTACGGTGCGGGAGAATATCCGTATGGGGAAACTGGATGCAACAGAGGAAGAAATGTATGAGGCACTGAAATTAGCATCCGGATATGAATTTGTCATGGGACTTCCGAAGGGGATCGATACTGTGATCGGAGAGAGAGGACACGGTCTGTCCGAGGGACAGGCACAGAGGATTGCCATTGCCAGAGCCTTTTTAAGGAAAGCCCCGTTCCTGATACTGGATGAGGCGACTTCCGCATTGGATGAGAAGACAGAACTGGAAGTGCTGCAGGGGTTGAAGGAATTGTCGCCCCGTCCTACCTGTCTTATCATTACCCATAGGAAAAGTATTCTGCCTTATTGTGACAGAGAACTGCAGATCGTGGACAAACAGGTGATGGAAGTGACGAAGGACTAGATACGGATGCGGTTTTTCTGCAGCATATAATAAAGAGGAAAACAATACCGGGCAAGGAAAAGCTTACCACGTGCAGACAGAGTCTCTGCATTTTGATGATAACGCTTGTAGCTGTCCCGGTATTTTTGCGCTAAATAAGAAAAGCTGTTCTGCCAATGATATTTGCGCGACTTCACGCACAATAGGGCCAGCTTGTTGGTCACATAGACAGCGTAGGCAGCGGAAAAGTCAGAAGCTTCCGGGGATGTCTGAATACGGTCGAGGGAATACAACAGTGCATCCGCATAGTCACAGCTAATATCAGAGAATCCTTCCTCCATAGTGCTGTCTTTGCGCTGACGGTAATAGTTTAAAGTCTCTTCGAGCCATACTACCTTTTGACATTGCAGTGCATAATCGGTCAGAAAAGAAATATCTTCCATTTTTTTCCCTTCCTGAAAATGGATATCGGATAGCAGACTGCGTCGGTAGAGTTTATTCCACACCCAGGTTACAGGCCCCGTAAAGGGATCCATAAAGTGCAGAAAAAATCCGTCTCGCGATTCTATACTCTGTAAGTGATAGGTATGGCAGGCTTCCATGGAAGGCAGTACTCTGCTGTCGGAAAATATCTGTTCATGACATATCACCAGATCCGCAGATTCATGGATCATGGCGGAAAGCATGAGACGATAAAAATCCGGATGGATCAGATCGTCGGAATCGATAAAAGAGATGTAGTCGCCGGTCGCAAGGGACAGTCCCACATTGCGGGCATGGGAGATGCCACCGTTGTCCGTATGCCGGACAGTGATGCGGGAATCCGTAAGGGCGAGTCTGTCACACAGAGGACCGCTGCCGTCGGTGGAACCGTCGTCAATGAGCAGAATCTGGAGATTCCGGTAGGAAGAAGCTGTAACACTTTCCACACAAGATATCAGATAATGGGCTACATTGTAGACCGGAATAATAACGCTGATGAGAGAATCCATGGATGCCTCCTGAAAAATGAAGTGACAATACAAGAGCGGGCAGAAAACAGAAAACTGTTTCCTGCCCGTTTTCTTTATTAATTCATTATCTTACGTGAGAGAATCAGTGTACGGTTACATCACCGTCGATATCGGGGTGGGAATCAAAACCACTGGAGAAGCCTAACCAGTAGTTGCCGTTTTGATCTACGCGGATTTCATCATACTGGGAGGAGAGATTTTTACCCTGCTCAGTACAGGAAATAGATAATTCTTCAACTTCAGGTGTTTTCCATTTTTTCATAGCTCTCATATACTCCTTTTCTATCAAACTATCAATAACTGACAACTCAGACTATAACTGATTCAGGAGGGAAATACAAGAAATCTAACATCATTGATATATTTTGAGATGATTTCCGGTATCTCTTTTGTGGTGTCACGGTTCTGTGGCCTTGCGATCTTATATATGGGAAAGCTTGTTACTGCGCTTAAGAACTGCGTCATGCGGGCGGGAGTGATGCCGAGTAGGTTCAGCAGTTCTCCACGGAATAGATTATGAGTCAGGACCTGCAGCTTTTCACTGCCGGATAATTCCTCACAGGACAATTCCTCGCAGTTATCCCGGTAGATTGTAAACATGCCTGCCACGGGAAGCGGTTCCCGGCAGTAGGAGTCTGTAAGTTTTCTCCCGTATTTCTCATCGGCTTCCCGGATATAGGTGTATTCACTGTCCGGATCGCGTCGCATGACATCCGCGCATACCCGCTGCCAGGGAGGTCCCGGATAGAGGATGCTCTGACCATTTTCCGTGCGGATGGCACAGATGTCGTCGGAGGCAAACAGGATTCCCGGCTGTTTCATCAGATGCAGAGCGGTGGTGGATTTACCGCTGCCGCTGGGGCCCGAGATCAGATAAGCCTTATCCTTGCAGCACAGCGCACTCCCATGGATTAGAAGATAGCCACGCTGTAAAAGGAGAAAAGTGATGGCACCGGACAGAAGATAAGTACGCATACGCACTTCGTCGAGAGCAGGATCTAACTTCCAGACGATAGCCTTTGAACCTTGTTCTACGTAGACCAGTAGTTCATCATACAATCGAAACCACATGACCTGCTCGGTGATCGAAGAAAATTTTCCCTGTCGGTATTCCGTAACGACCCATTCAGGGGGCATGCCCAGGGTCAGTGTGGCATCCGGAGTGACCGGAGGCGTTAGTTCATCGGCCTCCGGAAAGCAAAGCTCACTCTCCAGCAGCATGCCGTAGAGACGATAATAATACATACTCAGACCTCCTTTAGAAACAGACTGCAGGAATACAGGACATTTGCCATACGCAGATCGGAAAAGGTCAGTTCGGATGCGGAGGCCTCTTCCAGGCGGATGAGCAGGGGATCCAGTTTCCCAGGATCTATATAACGGCGTAGCGTGGGGGAATGCAGGGTCTCCAGAATGTCCCTGCGGTTTTCATCCCATAGAAGCTGGCTGCGGAATGTAGAGTCAGCACTTTGTACCCCGCGGTGAAAGATTTCTTTCCGGATGGAATCCGGGACGATTCCCTCCAGATATGTGCGGACCATACCCCGCTCCAGAGAACCACTGAGACTACATTCCACCGGGAGACTGCAACATAGTTCTATGATCCTTTTGTCCTTGGAGGGATCGCGGATCAATACTCCGTGGATCAGACTCATGGCTGTATCGAACATCCCAAGCTGCATTTGCGCGGTAGGATTGAAGATAAAAGACAGACGTTTTTCCCGGGAATCCATCTCGCCACCGCCGGCAGAACGCATCTGCTTCCGGTAGGCGCGGGAAATATGATAGCGTTGCATAAGTCCGGGGGCCGTCAGCGGATCTTCCGGCTTGGCAGGGAAGAGATTGCCTATCCATTCGGTCAGTATACATTTTAACATATATTTCCTCGGAATGCCGTACCGGTGACCAAAGTCTTTCATCGTCCGGAGAGCGATCCGGGGATGCCCGGAACAGAAAAGCTGATAAAATACAGACAAAGCCTTGCCCCAGGAGATCGTGGCATTACCATATTGTCCTTTTAACACGACCCGGCAGCCGTCGCGGTGAGCTTTTTCATAGATGGCATCCAGCCAGGTCAGGTTGTGACCGGACTTCATAGGATAGCCCAGAAGCGGCACCAGCCGGGAAAGCTCGGTGAAGGCATCCTGTCCTGGACAGGAGAGGAAGGCAGGTGAGATATTCGGATATTGTCTGCAGGTAGCCAGCACTCCCGCAGATTCATCCGCCGGCTCCGTCCCTTCCGGTACAAAATCCCGCAAAGGCACGGAGGTATAGCTGTATAGCTGTTCGCCCATCTCTGCCAGCCGGGGAGCTGCCAGCGCAGCAATTGCGGAGGAATCTAAACCGCTGCTTAGTGTGCATCCGGTATGTTCTGCACTGCGGAGCATGGAAGAAACGCAGGCAGAGAGTGTGTCCCGGAACAACGTCTGGTAGTGCATCGGATCTTTATGCGGCAGAGGCTTGGGAAGAGAAGTACGATCCCAGTAGATATCAAGGGAGGAAAACTCCGGTGTCCAGGTCAGGTGGCCGGCAGCAGGCATCTGGAGGATGCCTTCATAAGGAGTCAGAGCTTCATAAAGCATCATATCTGCCGAAGTGGTGGCGAGACATGCAGCAAGCCATTTTTCGGAGACGGCTGCTGACAGAGTGCGGGCCAGAGGAACCAGTGCAGTGCTAAACAGAATACGGTCCGGCAGAATGGCATAGAACAGGCTGCGGTTTCCCATATGATCAGTATATAAATGAAGTGTGTGGGTACTTGTATGATAGATAGCAAAGGCAAACGCGCCCAGAAGATGATCACATACAGAAGATCCCCATTTTTCCAGAGCAGCCAGAAGCAGACCACTGTCAGTAGTGTCCCCGGAGAGCAGAGGAAATTGCGAAAGAAGTTCCTCCCGGTTGTCCAGAACGACATCGGCAGTGAATAAAAAACCTTTGGTATTATCATAAAAAGGAAGAACCTCCTGAAAGGATTCTTCGGTAAAAAATTGCAGACCACAGTGAAAAGAGACTCCGGTATCAAGAGACAGTGATGAATAGCGGTCGATCGCAAAAGGCGCATAAGAAGTACGCATAGTATGTAAGGCTTCTTCCGTTTTCTCTGTGGAAGAGACAGGAACGATTCCCCAGATCGCAGACATAGATATTCCCCTTAGTTTGATAAAGCAAACAAAACCACAGGTGAAGTGCCTGTGGCTTAGTTGTTTTGTTCTGTGTTTGAGATGATTAGCTGAGCTGATCAGCAGAATCCTGGGAATCATCGCCCGGCTTTTTATACTCCAGATGACCAGAAATCTGACCGTCACCGATGTAACCACCGTCCCAGCTGTTACCCAGCCAGTTGTGAGCGGTTTCGTTGATGTTTAATTCTTCTACGGAAGGAGCATTCCACTTTTTCATAATTAAATACCTCACTTTTTTATAATCTTATATATCAAGAACTATGGTCTTATACTATGGCAGTTTTATATGAAAGTAAACAAATCTAACAGAAATGATAGATTTTTAGATACTTTTGTAATATATACACGAAGCACAGATACATAAAATCATCCTGGGCCTCATCCGGCAGTCCCGTACGGTAATGTGCCAGAAAGGCTTGTACAGTACCTTCGGAACAATAGTTGCAGGGAGAGGCTTCCAGTTCCTTCTCCAGATCCGGGAGCAGTTTCTGCCAGTCCCGTTGGATCCGGAGATAGTAATCAGAATTTTGCACACCGTAGCGCATCCATTGGTCCAGCAGATCTGTAGGCAGCAGATCCCGGAAGTTCCCCCGGATCAGCCAGCGGGGAGTTCCCTGCCATGCGAAGATTTCATAGGGAAGGTGATAGCAGAAATTCACCATGCGGGAATCTCTGGTGGGATCCCGCAGGATCAGGCCATAGTGAAGTCCCATTTTGGTCTCCAACTCTCCGATATAAGTCAGAAACGGTGCGAACCAGACCCAGGAGCGATAATCCTTCTCCGTCATCGGAAACCCCGGAGTACGGGTGGGGGCATATTTCGTATGACGCGCTGCTAAGGGATAGTCTGTTAAAATCTCAGAGTTCACAAAAGGGTTGTCAGTCTTTGATCCGGGGACCGTATCCGGCAGATTTTGCTGTCGGGCGGCAGCATTGTAATAGCGGATACAGGATTTCAATGCGGATTTTCGACTCTCCTTTACATGTTTTGCGTAGCGGTTAAGCCAGTACAGGAACGTCATATAGTGTTTACGATGATAGACATGACAGAGAATATTGTCAATATATCCATAGGAAACGGTACTGTTGCCAGCCTGTCCTGTTAGGAGTACTTTGCAGCCGGCTGCGGAGGCTTCCTCATAGATTTCCATAAGGTTTGGAAGGTTTGCGTAGGCCTTAAATGGAATTTCCATTATTTCCAACTCTTCCTGCAAGGCCTCCAGACAATTTTTCCCATGATTGTTCAGAAAGTGGGGTTTCATATTAGGATACATGTCCAGTATTTTTTGCACATCGGCGGTCTCATCCGTGACATGGTCCCGGTTTTTATCCGGATGAGGTGTCTCATAGGGAACATAAGTATAGGCATACAGATTACGATGCCCCTGTTGCAGATGGGTGGCAGCCAGGGTACCGACACTGGCAGAATCCAGACCGCTGCTTAAGCAGATTCCGACTTCGCCGTTGCAGCGCAGAGCATCCCTGACACAATCACTGTATAACTGCCGGAAGGACCGGCCGTATCGGGCGGCGGAAAAGCTGCCGCAGGAAAAAGGGGATGCCTCGTCTGCCGGAGTCCAGTAGGTGTGTTCTGTAATTCCGTGTGAGGTGATCTCCAGACAGGTGCCCGGTTTTAATTTATACATTCCCCTGTAAGGAGTATCCTCGGGAGAAATATTGGGAGCAAGACCGGGAGCAGTCAAAAAGTCTTTGAAAAACAAGGGGTTTTCAGGAATCTCCGGAAATACTTGGAGAATCGCAGAACTGAGAGTGGAAAAGGACACCTGTTTTCCGGATTCGTAGTAATAGAGACAGCGGGAAGCCATCTGATCTGCCGCCAGATACAGAGTCTTCTTGGCAAAATCGTAGACCGCCAGCGAAAACAGTCCCCGGAAATATTTCAGACAGGAAATCCCGAAGCGGGAGTAGGCCTGTGCCATCACGGTGCCGTCCGGAGTGGAGGCAGGAAGCTGCAGCAAGGAAAGGAGTTCTTTCCGGTTGTCTAACAGGCAGTCTGCGGTCATGAAAAAATCGGGGCTGCCGGAAGTATAGGGCAGCACCTCTGACAGAGACTCGTCTGTCAGATATTGTATTCCGCATCCCATGAAAACAGTATCTTTCTGTACGGAGGAATAACGGTCAATCTTACATTTTTTTTGAAACGGTAGCTGCATTTGTTCTTTTATATTCTGTGGTAGTGGCGCATCCCATGAAATGATTCCCCAGATTGCCGACATAAAATGACCCCCTTTTTGCGGACTTCGACAGTCGAATCAGTGCGGAAACCGACTTGTTTCGTAATATAGGATATGATAACATAGTTTTCGTAAGATATCCATGCGATTTTCAGGTGATATAGACGACGGACTCATGGAAGGATGAGAAAATGGCACAGTACAGCTACAGACTTTACGGACTGCGGATAAAGACGGATCTGGACTTCCCCCAACTGGTGGTGGAAGACGCGGAAACTGTTACAGAACCGGTTCCGGAGATCCGGATCGAAGAGGGAGAGATTCCGAAAGAAATTTTACGGGAAACAACACGGAAATATGACTTTGGACCGGACTTTAGCTTCTTAAGCAACAGAACCATGTGGATGGTGGTGGAACAGGGCAGATTCATCAGATACCGCAGGAAGGAGGGAAGTAATCCCTTCTATCTGAAAACTTATCTGCTGGGATACGGTATGGCGATGATTGCAATGCAGAGGGGACAGCTGGCCATTCATTGCAGCGCAGTAGCAGATGAACGTGGCGCTGTGCTGATCGCGGGAGAGAGTGGCGCCGGAAAATCCACGATCACCACAATGCTGCTTGAACAAGGGTATGAATTGATGGCAGATGATATGGCGGTAGTGGAACCGCGGACTGACCGGACTTTTGTATATCCTGCATTTCCCTATCAGAAGTTGTGCCGCAATGTAGCGGTAGAACAAGGATATGATCTGACACGATTACTTTATATTAATGAAGAAAAGGATAAATTTCTGGTGCCTTACCGGGGGGCATTTTCCACAGAAGCCAGACCGGTAAAAGCGTTCATTATGTTGGGGATTACAAAGGGTGAAAAGGTGCAGACCGGAGAAATTATGGGAATCCATAGGTTCCCGGTATATGCGGATAATCTTTTCCTGAGGCATCTGCTGCAAGAGGAGAAATACACTCCTCAGATCGGGTCAAAATGTATTGCCATGGCTACAACGGTTCCGACCTTTTATATAGCACGTCCGGCAGAAGGGGACAGCACAACGGAAGTAGCGCATATCCTGCACCAGATTCTGAAATGTCAGATACAGGGCAGCTGAATCAGGAAGCAGCAGCCTTCTCCCGGCTCGCTGGTGCAGCAGATGCTTCCTTCCAGACGCTCTACGATAGCTTTGGCGATAGAAAGCCCCAAACCGCTTCCGGTAGCGGATCCCGGGGTGCGTGAATGTGACACAGTGTAGGTCCTTCGGAAAATATGGGGAAGGGCATCTTCCGGAATGCCGGGTCCATTGTCGATGACTCTGATCTGCAGCTGCTTGCCGATGCATCCGGCTTGTAGGGTGATGCGGCTGCCGGTGCCGGAGTATTTTGCAGCGTTGGTGAAAAGATTGTCCAATACCCGGATCATTTTCTGGACATCAACAGAAAACTTACAGGAAAGATTCTCCGGAAGATCCAATACCATGTCATGATCGTCATAGCGTTTGTCTGAAATCATATCATAAAAATATTCTTCCAGAAACGGTGCTGCATCCAAGGTGACAAGCTCAAGTTCCCGGGATGTATCTTCTACACAGAACAGATAATACATATCCTGGATCAGATTTTCCAGTGTCTGTGTCCTGCGGTCGATCAGCTGCAGAGAAGCTATGTAATCCTCCATGGATATTTCCTGACCGGAATTCAGATAATCCAATGCACTCCGGATAGCGGTTATGGGAGCCCGCAGATCATGCGAGATATTGGAAAGCATTTCTTCCTTTTCTGACTGTACGCGCTTCAATTCTCTATTTGCTTCGGTTAACTGCCGGTTGACTTCCAGCAGCTTCTGGGAAAGACTTTCAATGGTCTCTTTTTCTACGGAAGGAGAGACAAAACTGGCTTTATTCATTCTGGGATTCCCCCTGCAATATTATTGACGATAAGAGGCAATGATAAAACGATATCCCTTGCCCCATACAGTTTCAATGTGATTAGACAGTTCATGGCTGCAATCTAATTTTTTGCGCAGTCTGCTTACATTCACCATAACTAAACGGCGATCGGCTTCCATATAAGTCCCCAATAGGGCATTGCCCAGTTCTTCAAAGGTAATATCCCGGTCGGGATGCTCCGCAAGATAGAGGAGAACCTCGTATTCCCGGTTAGCAAGTCCAAGATCCTCGCCCAGGAACAGCGCTTTGTGTGCCACCTTATCAATGGTAAGATTGCCGATGACCAAAGTGTGATTATCGGATGCCGACTTCAACTGTCCCATACGCCGGAGGAGTATATCAATGCGGGCTTTCAGCTCTCGCAGACTGTATGGCTTTACAATATAATCATCGGCACCACTGGTGAGACCGGTGATCTTATCGTCTTCGCTGCTTTTTCCGGTAAGAAACAGAATGGGAGCAGAAGTGAAAGTGCGGAGTATGTGGCACACTTCATAACCGTTCCTGTCCGGCATCATAACATCCAGCAGAATACAATCCGGAGAACATTGCTTTGCCAGACGGATCCCCTGCTCTGCGGAGGATGCGATCGATACATCGAAGCCTTCGCCGGTCAGATATTTTTTATTGATTTCCAACACTTCACGATCATCATCTATCATCAGGATCACTGCCATAAAACACCTCCTATGTCAATGCCGTACTAAGTCGGGGGGCTTTTGACCCCGACATCATTGTATCATTATCAGAGTGAAAAGTTAATATATGGAATGAGAAAAGCCATCGCGCAGCTTGATTTTGCCGGATTCTTATAATAAAATAAATTGAGCTGTTGGATGTGGAAGACTATGAGAGGAGACGGGGAATTGAACAAGACAAATTCAGGGGCAAATACGAATACAACCCAGATATTATTGGATATCTTTGTGCTTGTATGCGCATTTGGAATTACGTTTTTGATAAGGGGACAGCGGCTGGATGATCAGACACAGTTGCGACTGGAGGTTCTGACGGGAGTATTTTTGCTGCTTTATCTTCTTTCCAACAAAGAAGGATATCTATACAATGTAACAATGTTTTATTATCTGGACAGAGTGCACCGAAAGATTACGAAATCCTTCGTTGTTGCCATGCTGGTGACGGGGATCCTGCTGCAGTTTGTCGCTCCGGGACAGGAGGCAAGAGAATTCTTTATTATTTATCTGATCATGGCTTATCTGTTGATCAGTATAAAAATGATTTTTGGCAAACCGTTGATCAGAATGCTGGACGAAGGCAGGGCACCCAGAACGGCATATGTGGGAAAAAAAGGAGAATTCAATAAATTCAGTTATTTTTTGGATAAAACATCCATACCGGTCAAAATGGTTGGGTATATTGCAATGAAGCGAGATGAGTATGAGGCGGATAAGGAAGAATATCTGGGATGCCTGGAAGAACTGGAGCAGCTGATCAGGGAGAATAATCTGGATCAGATATATATTATTCAGAAGCATGGGGAAGAACTGCCATTTACACAGCAATATGTAGATATCTGTATTGACATGGGAGTGACGGTACGCCTGGTGGTGGACTTTTATAAGAAAAGACGTGCCTATAGTTATGTGAGTACCGTGGGCACCTATCCGGTCATCACGTATCATACCATCAGCCTGAACACTTATGAAATGGCTATAAAGCGACTTATGGATATTATTGGTGGTATGGTGGGGATCCTTTTATTTTCCCCGGTTATGCTGGCGACGGCGGTTGCCATCAAACTGGATTCTCCGGGACCTGTGATCTTTAAACAGACCAGGGTGGGGCAGAATGGCAGAAATTTTAAAATCTATAAATTCCGCAGTATGTATATTGATGCGGAAGAGCGCAAAAAAGAATTGATGGCTCAAAACGAGATTGCCGGCGGTGTAATGTTCAAAATGAAGGATGATCCCCGGATCACAAAGGTAGGCAGGGTGATACGCAAGTTCAGTATTGATGAACTGCCGCAATTTTTTAATGTGGTAGGCGGATCCATGAGTCTGGTAGGTACCAGACCACCGACACTGGATGAAGTGGAAAAATATGAGAGAAAACAATGGCGTCGCATCAGTATCAAGCCGGGAATTACAGGAATGTGGCAGGTGAACGGACGAAGCAAGATAGACAATTTCGACGATATTGTTGAGATGGATGTGGAATACATTGACAACTGGTCACTTATGTCTGACATCAAGATCATATTAAAAACGTTCATTGTTCTGCTGAAGCATGATGATGCCTATTAAAGTAATGAAATATGTATAGATAATAACAAAACAGCATAAAATATTTTTCGCAAAAGATGACCCTTTTTGGTGTGAAAGGACGTCTTAAACTGTTAGAGAGATCAGAACTCGGGGAGAATACTGATTCTCGGAAAGACAGGGGAAAATATGAAGAGAGATTATGCGGAGATAAACTGGTTCGGCGTGGTGGCTGCTGGCACTCTGATCGTAACCGGTGTGATCATTGAGCCTCTTTTGGCTGTTCTGGGATTGCTGATGCTGAGTGTGGATGTTATAATCAGAGTTGTTGAACCTATGCAATATGTGCAGGAACATAAAGAACATAAGAAAGAAAAGGAAGGCAAGGCATTCTATGAAAGTCTTAGTAACAGGCGTAAAGGGCCAGTTGGGATATGATGTGGTAAATGAACTTACAAAGCGCGGCATTGAGGCGGTCGGCGTGGATATTCAGGACATGGATATCACGGATGCTGCCAGCGTGGAAAAAGTGATCGGTGAGGCAGCACCGGATGCTGTGATTCACTGCGCAGCCTACACCGCAGTGGATGCAGCGGAAGACAACGTGGAGCTCTGCCGCAGGGTTAATGCGGACGGCACACAGAATATTGCCAATGTCTGCAAGAAGTTAGACTGCAAGATGATCTATATCAGTACCGATTATGTATTTGACGGCGAGGGTACCAGAGCCTGGGAGCCCGACGATGAGCGCCATCCTCTGAACGTATACGGACAGACCAAATATGAAGGTGAACTGGCAGTGCAGAACACACTGGAGAAGTATTTTATCGTAAGAATCTCCTGGGTATTCGGTGTGAACGGTAAGAATTTCATCAAGACCATGCTCAATCTGGGTAAGACCCATGATCATCTCACAGTGGTAAATGATCAGTTTGGCTCTCCTACTTATACTTACGATCTGGCAAGGCTTCTGGTGGACATGGTGCTGACCGACAAATACGGCATTTATCATGCGACCAATGAAGGCATCTGTAACTGGTATGAGTTTGCCTGCGAGATCTTCCGCCAGGCAGGCATGAACGTGGATGTGGCTCCCGTACCGGCGTCCGAGTATCCCACGAAGGCTAAGAGACCGGAGAACAGCCGCATGAGCAAGGAAAAGCTCACAGAGAACGGGTTTAAGAGACTTCCTTCCTGGCAGGATGCACTGGAGCGTTATCTGAAGGAAATTCTGTAAGATTTTCCTGAACAGAGGCCTTGTATAGGCAGGAAAATAACAGGAAATACTTCATGGAGCGGTATCGGAAACGGTACTGCTCCTCTTTTGGTTATAATAATATGAAAAAGTCGTGAAAAACCCTGTAAATTTCACGAAAAACCAGTTGACAACGGAAGTTGGAACAAGTATACTATTAAAGCGTGCCAGAAAAGGTGCGTCTATTATACTATTTAAGAAAGAGGTGAAACAGAATGCCAACATTTAACCAGTTAGTAAGAAAAGGACGTCAGACCTCTGTTAAGAAGTCTACTGCACCTGCTCTCCAGAAGGGTTACAACTCTCTTCACAAGAAAGCAACAGACGTTTCTGCTCCCCAGAAGCGTGGTGTATGTACCGCTGTTAAGACAGCAACTCCTAAAAAGCCTAACTCTGCTCTTAGAAAGATCGCCAGAGTACGTCTTTCCAACGGAATCGAAGTTACCAGCTACATTCCCGGTGAAGGTCACAATCTGCAGGAGCACAGCGTTGTTTTGATCCGTGGTGGTCGTGTTAAGGATCTGCCCGGTACCAGATACCACATCATCCGTGGTACCCTTGATACCGCCGGTGTCGCTAACAGAAAACAGGCTCGTTCCAAGTACGGCGCTAAGAGACCTAAGGATGCTAAGAAATAAGTAGTATCCGGGGCGTTTTGAACGTCGGACCGAGAGTTCGATGAAAATCCGTAAGGATTTTTGGAGACGATGCGCACATCGTCTTTGTACCACAAAAACGAAACTAAGAAAAGTGTTGGAATTCTGTGATACAGATATAACAGCGCGAACACTTGGGGAAACACATGTGAGTACCTATGATCTAACGTTAAACATTTGTTAAGGAGGGAAGAACCGTGCCACGTAAAGGACATATTCAGAAAAGAGATGTATTAGCAGATCCTTTATACAACAACAAAGTGGTTACCAAGCTTGTCAACAACATCATGTTAGATGGCAAGAAGGGTGTAGCCCAGAAGATCGTATACGGAGCATTTGCTAAGGTTGAAGAGAAGAGCGGCAAGCCTGCTCTGGAAGTATTTGAAGAGGCTATGAACAATATCATGCCTGTTCTGGAAGTAAAAGCAAGACGTATCGGTGGTGCTACCTATCAGGTACCTATCGAGGTTAGACCTGAGAGACGTCAGGCTCTGGGTCTTCGTTGGTTGACCATGTTCTCTCGTAAGAGAAGTGAGAAGACCATGGAAGACAGACTTGCTAACGAAATTCTTGACGCAGCCAACAATACCGGATCTGCAGTTAAGAGAAAAGAAGACATGCACAAGATGGCAGAGGCAAACAAGGCTTTTGCTCATTACAGATTCTAGTAGGAGGGAAAAAACTTGGCTGGAAGAGAATATCCGTTAGAGAGAACCAGAAATATCGGAATTATGGCTCATATCGATGCCGGTAAGACCACTACTACCGAGCGTATTCTGTATTACACAGGTGTTAACTACAAGATCGGTGATACTCACGAAGGTACTGCTACCATGGACTGGATGGCTCAGGAGCAGGAGAGAGGTATTACCATTACATCTGCAGCTACTACCTGTCACTGGACTCTTGAAAAAGAGACCAAACCCATGCCCGGTGCTCTGGAGCATCGTATCAACATCATTGATACCCCGGGTCACGTAGACTTCACCGTTGAGGTTGAGCGTTCCCTTCGTGTGCTGGATGGCGCTGTCGGCGTCTTCTGTGCAAAGGGTGGTGTAGAGCCTCAGTCCGAGAATGTATGGCGTCAGGCTGACACCTACAACGTACCTCGTATGGCATTCATCAACAAGATGGATATCCTGGGTGCTAACTTCTACGCAGCAGTAGATCAGATCCGTACCAGACTTGGTAAGAACGCTATCTGCCTTCAGTTACCTATCGGTAAGGAAGATGAGTTCAAGGGAATCATCGATCTGTTCGAGATGAAGGCTTATATCTACAACGATGAGAAGGGTGACGATATTACCGTTACCGATGATCTTGGAGATATGGCTGATGAGGCTGCTTTATATCATGACGAGCTCATTGAAAAGGTTTGTGAGCTTGATGATGATCTGACAATGATGTATCTGGAAGGTGAAATTCCTTCCGTTGAAGAGATGAAGGCTGCTTTGAGAAAAGCTACCTGTGAGTGCAGAGCCGTTCCCGTATGCTGCGGTACTGCTTACAGAAATAAGGGTGTTCAGAAGCTTCTGGATGCTATTATCGAGTATATGCCTTCTCCTCTTGATGTACCGGCTATTAAGGGTGTTGACCTTGACGGTAATGAAGTAGAGAGGAAGTCTTCCGATGAAGAGCCTTTCGCCGCACTTGCATTCAAGATCATGACTGACCCGTTCGTAGGTAAGCTTGCTTACTTCCGTGTATATTCCGGTACTCTGAATTCCGGTTCTTATGTACTCAATGCTACTAAGGACAAGAAGGAACGTGTAGGACGTATCCTGCAGATGCATGCGAACAAGCGTGCAGAGCTGGAAAAGGTTTACTCCGGTGATATCGCAGCAGCAGTTGGTTTCAAATTCACCACTACCGGTGATACCATCTGTGATGAGCAGCACCCTGTAATCCTGGAGTCCATGGAGTTCCCTGAGCCCGTTATCGAGCTGGCTATCGAGCCTAAGACCAAAGCCGGTCAGGGCAAGATGGGTGAGGCTCTTGCAAAACTGGCAGAAGAAGATCCTACTTTCCGTGCTCATACCAATCAGGAGACCGGTCAGACCATCATCGCCGGCATGGGTGAGTTACATCTGGAGATCATCGTTGACCGTCTGCTTCGTGAGTTCCATGTAGAAGCTAACGTAGGTGCTCCTCAGGTTGCTTACAAGGAGACCTTCACCAAGGCTGTTGATCAGGAATACAAATATGCAAAACAGTCCGGTGGACGTGGACAGTATGGTCATTGTAAAGTTAAGTTCGAGCCCCTGGAGGCTAACTGTGAGAAGTTTGACTATGATCCTAAGGCAAACATTCTGATCAACGATCCTCCTACCCTGTTATTCGAATCTACCGTTGTCGGTGGTGCTATTCCTAAGGAATACATTCCTCCCATCGGTGAGGGTATTCAGGAAGCAGCAAGAGCTGGTATCCTGGGTGGATTCCCTGTACTGGGTGTTCATGCGAACGTATATGATGGATCCTATCATGAGGTCGACTCCTCCGAGATGGCATTCCACATTGCAGGTTCCATGGCATTCAAGGAAGCAATGCAGAAGGCAGCTCCTGTACTGCTCGAGCCGATCATGAAGGTAGAGGTTACCATGCCTGAGGAATACATGGGCGATGTAATCGGTGACTTGAACTCCCGTCGTGGTCGTGTAGAAGGTATGGAAGACATCGGCGGTGGTAAGATGGTTAAAGCATACGTACCCCTTGCTGAGATGTTCGGTTACTCCACAGACCTGCGTTCCAAGACTCAGGGTCGTGGTAACTACTCCATGTTCTTCGAAAAGTATGAGCCCGTTCCTAAGAACGTTCAGGAAAAGGTTCTTGCTGCAAAAGCAAAATAAGTATTAAATCAATAAAATGACTTGAAAAACCTCTGATTATTTAATATAATCAGAGGTAGCGAGTTAAAAAAATAAAACTACGAAACTGTTTAATTATTTTAAGGAGGACTTAAATAATGGCTAAAGCTAAATTTGACAGAACAAAGCCCCATTGTAACATTGGTACCATCGGTCACGTTGACCATGGTAAAACTACTCTGACCGCAGCAATCTCCAAGGTTCTTTCCGAGAGAGTACCCGGTAACGAGAAGGTTGACTTCGATAACATCGATAAGGCTCCCGAAGAGAGAGAGCGTGGTATTACTATTTCTACCGCTCACATCGAGTACCAGACCGAGAAGAGACACTATGCACACGTTGACTGCCCGGGCCATGCTGACTACGTTAAGAACATGATCACCGGTGCTGCACAGATGGATGGTGCTATCCTCGTTGTAGCTGCTACTGATGGTGTTATGGCTCAGACCAAGGAGCACATCCTTCTGTCCCGTCAGGTAGGCGTTCCTTACATCATCGTATTCCTGAACAAGTGTGATATGGTTGACGATCCCGAGCTGATCGAGCTGGTTGAGATGGAAGTAACCGAGCAGCTGGAAGAGTACGACTTCAATGACTGCCCTATCATCAAGGGTTCCGCTCTGAAGGCTCTGGAAGATCCCAGCAGCGAGTGGGGCGACAAGATCATGGAACTGATGGATACTGTAGATTCTTATATCCCTGATCCTCAGCGTGATACTGATAAGCCTTTCCTGATGCCCGTCGAGGACGTATTCACCATTACCGGTCGTGGTACCGTTGCTACCGGTCGTGTAGAGCGTGGTGTTCTGCATCTGAATGATGAAGTTGAAATCGTTGGTATCAAGGAAGAGACCAAGAAGACTGTTGTAACCGGTATCGAAATGTTCCGTAAGATGCTGGATGAGGCACAGGCTGGTGATAACATCGGTGCTCTGCTTCGTGGTATCCAGAGAACTGAAATCGAAAGAGGACAGGTTCTGGCTAAGCCCGGTACTGTTACCTGCCACAGAAAGTTTACCGCTCAGGTATACGTTCTGACCAAGGATGAAGGTGGACGTCATACTCCTTTCTTCAACAACTATCGTCCTCAGTTCTACTTCAGAACCACCGACGTTACCGGCGTTTGCGAACTGCCCGCTGGTGTTGAGATGTGCATGCCTGGTGATAACGTAGAGATGACCATCGAACTGATCCATCCTATCGCTATGGAGCAGGGTCTTACCTTCGCTATCCGTGAGGGTGGTAGAACAGTAGGATCAGGACGTGTTGCTACAATCATTGAGTAATTAATAGAATTACACTAAATTTAAGGCTTCCAAGGTTTTCCTTGGGAGCCTTTTTGCGGTGTGCCGAGCATGGCACTAATCTTACTGGTGCAAGTCCAGTGGTGGCAATAGAGGTGGTAGATAGGAAATTATATAATCATATTGACAAGCGAGACCACAGATGATAGTCTGTATGTAAGACCATCACCTGTGGTCTGTTGGATTTAGGAGGATACACATATGGAAATTCAATTAGGTGTGATCGAGGCAAGATATGCAGATATGATTTGGGAGCATGAACCAGTTACTTCATCGGAACTGGTAAAGATGACGGCAGTGGAGTTTAACTGGAAGCGTACAACTGCACACAATGTTTTGAGAAGATTGATTGATAAGGGATTGTTTCAGAATGAAAACGGACTGGTAACAGCCGTAATATCCAGAGAGGATTTTTATGCCAGACAGAGCAGACAGTATGTAGAAGACACCTTTGCGGGTTCTCTTCCGGCATTTATTGTAGCATTTACGCAGGATGCAAAACTGACACCGAAAGAAGCTGAGGCAATTCGTAAGATGATTGACCAGGCGGAGGAAAAGTGAGTATGGGAGTAATTTTCTTAAATCTATTGAATATGAGCATCACAGCCAGTTGGTTGATTTTAGCAGTATTAGGTATTCGACTTTTATTCAGGAGAATACCTAAGTGGATTACCTGTTTATTATGGGGTGTGGTAGCAATCAGACTGATATTTCCGTTCTCCATAGAAAGTGTATTTAGTCTGCAACCAAGTGCAGAGCCTATCAGAACCAGTACCATGGTAGAGGGAGAACTGATACCTTATGTGCCGTCCGTAGACAGTAACATAGGTGTTGTAGAAAATACTGTAAATCCTTTATTGGCAGAAGCCTTTGCATATCAGGAAACAGAAAATGTGGCTCCATTACAGATAGCGACAGGAATTGCAGGAAGTGTCTGGCTGTGCGGAATGGTAGTACTTCTTATTTTTGCACTGGTGAGTATGATAAAATTACTTCTATGTGTAAGGGAAGCTGTGTGCTATAAAGAAAACATCTATATTGGGGATACAGTAAAGTCCCCCTTTATTTTGGGAATTATCAAGCCAAGGATTTATCTTTCTTCTGCTATAAATGAGGAGGAAATGGATTTCATTCTTGCACATGAAGGGGCGCATTTACGAAGAAAAGATCATTTATGGAAGCCTTTTGGATACCTGCTTTTGTGCATCTATTGGTTCAATCCTTTGTGCTGGATTGCCTATATTATGTTGTGCAAGGATATTGAACTGGCTTGTGATGAAAAAGTAATTAAGGATATGAGTTTTGGGGATAAGAAGGAGTATTCGAGAGTATTGTTGTCCTGTGCTACACAGAGACGTTTGGTTTCGGTATGTCCCTTGGCTTTTGGAGAAGTGGGAGTGAAGGAAAGAGTGAAAACCGTATTGAATTATAAGAGACCGGCATTTTGGATTACCATACTGGCTATTATAGTATGTATTATTGTTGCGATTTGCTTTCTGACGAATCCACAAAAAGAATACTCTGTTAGAATTACAATCCCGGCAAGTAGCACAGAAGAAATTGTTTATCAGGAAGATTTTTTCTACTCAGGTGAAGAAATATCTCCAACCAGTAATAAGATTACCATTTCTCTAAGTGAGGGGATGGGAGATACAGAAGTGGTATTAAAACCGATAGAAGTCAAGGAAGAGAATGTCTATGAACCGATCTATATTACCCACGGCATGCCTGTTAAATTGGATGTGGAGAAGGGTGCATGGTTTAAAATCGGCGTAAATATGCAGAATCCCACAGCAGAGGATATTGATGTTTATGTTACGGTTCGCGGTGTAGAGGTGAGAATTGAATCTAAAACAAAGGGTGAGAATGATTCCAATGGAGAAAGTGCTGAAGAGCAGAATTCAGTAACACCTCAGAATTTGGAAAGACCACAAGAACCGGATGCGAATGAGGACGAGGTCTATGAAGAATTGAACAGGGTGGTTAGTACCATTGGTTTGGAGAATGCTTATCCATGGAATAATACAGTAGAGTTTAAACCGAATGCGGATGTTCTCATTAAAATGGCAAGTGATGGGTCGGGTCGGTTTGAGATTTATGGTATTTTGAGTGAAAAATATGGAAGCTACGGGCTTTTGCTGAATGATTGGATAGGTGGAGAGCAGAATTGGAACTTTGCCCTTGTTCCCTGGTATTATTCAGGGAATCCTTCGGAACAGCCCATTTTAGAATCAGACGGGAAGGGAAGATACATTTTTGCATATGTGTATGATTACGATGATGTCCCATTGTGGCATGAGTGCGTTTTGGATTGTGGATATGATACCGGGCATATGGAGTTAATTCCCGAGAATGAATATCGTGCCATGTTGTTGGAAGAAGAGCAGACAGCATTACCTTTTGAAAGTCAAGGAGAAAATGGTAATAATCCAGAAGAAAAACCTATAGCCCCAACTGCTATGGTAGATACTTCAGTAATCGCCAGTATTGTAGTAACAAACGGCAATACGGGAGAGAAGATAACAATTACGGGAGAAGATACAAATAGTCAAGAATATTATAATTATCAATATTTACTAAAGCTATACTCGCAGTTGGATTTTACAGCAGAATGTGCAGAAAATGCAAGGGTTGGTTATCAATATAGCATGAAACTGCAGGATGCAGAGGGAAATAAATTGCAGTCGGTAACGCCCTATAAGGATGGTTTGACAGTTGACAGCTTTTTTTATCAGTACGGTCTTGCAGACAATGGGGCAGATGCTTCGTTAAGACTAATGGAGTATTTGGAGCACATTTTCTATCCGGAGAAAACATCAATGGCAATGTCTTTCAACGAAGCTCCAGTGAATACTTTGCCGGATGTGACTATGATAATGATCAAATATAAAAATTATGAGGGAGATATTGAAATTATTAATGGAAGTGACAGTGAACTTCAAACAGGTGAATGGTTTTGCATTCAGAAGTGAGAGGAGGGATCTTGGCATCGGGTAGATGAACTGATAGACGGAATATGGAAAGAGGTTGCCTATCGTCTTCCGGCTGGAGAAACAGCAGTTTTGCAGACCAGTTGGAAAACGTTGTTTGGGGAATTGCCGCCCGGCAAGTATCGTATTATAAAAAAAGTATATGTAGAGGCGGCTGATAGAACGGATATACACTATCTGGCAGCAGAGTTTGAAATTAACAAAAATAATTAGCTGTTTTGTATGAACTGGTGGCTTTTTGGTAAGCATTCTGTAAACTGATATTAAGTGCAAAATGTATATTAACTAGTCAGGAGCAAGTATTCCGGTGCCAAAACGGTGCCAAGAAACCATGCAAATAAAAATAGACCATGTAAAATCAACGAAACTATGCAGATTTCAGCCATAAAAAGCATAGAAAATATGTTGAAAAACGCTATTCAGATAACGTGAGGGTGGTAGAACAGTAGGATCAGGACGTGTTGCTACAATCATTGAGTAATTAATAGAATTACACTAAATTTAAGGCTTCCAAGGTTTTCCTTGGGAGCCTTTTTGCGGTGTGCCGAGCATGGCACTAATCTTACTGGTGCAAGTCCAGTGGTGGCAATAGAGGTGGTAGATAGGAAATTATATAATCATATTGACAAGCGAGACCACAGATGATAGTCTGTATGTAAGACCATCACCTGTGGTCTGTTGGATTTAGGAGGATACACATATGGAAATTCAATTAGGTGTGATCGAGGCAAGATATGCAGATATGATTTGGGAGCATGAACCAGTTACTTCATCGGAACTGGTAAAGATGACGGCAGTGGAGTTTAACTGGAAGCGTACAACTGCACACAATGTTTTGAGAAGATTGATTGATAAGGGATTGTTTCAGAATGAAAACGGACTGGTAACAGCCGTAATATCCAGAGAGGATTTTTATGCCAGACAGAGCAGACAGTATGTAGAAGACACCTTTGCGGGTTCTCTTCCGGCATTTATTGCAGCATTTACGCAGGATGCAAAACTGACACCGGAAGAAGCGGAGGCAATTCGTAAGATGATTGATCAGGCGGAGGAAAAATGAGTATGGGAGAAATTTTCTTAAAACTGCTGAATATGAGCATCACAGCCAGTTGGATAATTTTAGCAGTATTAGGTATTCGACTTCTATTTAGGAGGATACCAAAGTGGATTAGCTGTTTATTATGGGGGATAGTAGCAATCCGACTGATATTTCCGTTTTCCATAGAAAGTACATTTAGCCTGCAACCAAGTGCAGAGCCTATCAAGTCCAGCACTATGGTGGAAGGAGAACGGATACCTTATGTGCCGTTCATAGACAGTAACGTAGGTGTTGTAGAAAATACAATAAATCCCGCACTAGCAGAAACCTTTGCATATCAGGAAACCCAAAGCGTGGCTCCGCTACAAATAGTGACAGAAATCGCAGGGGGGCTTTGGTTATGCGGAATGGTGGTGCTTCTTATTTTGGCATTGGTGAGTATGATAAAATTGCGCCTATGTGTAAGGGAAGCTGTGCTATATAGAGAAAACATCTATATTTGTGATGCAGTAAAATCCCCTTTTATTTTGGGAATTATCAGACCCAGAATATACCTTTCCTCTTCACTATCAGAGGAAGAGATGGCATATATTATAGCGCATGAGAGTGCACATCTTAAAAGAAAAGATCACTTGTGGAAACCTTTTGGGTATTTGCTTCTTTGTATCTATTGGTTCAATCCTCTTTGCTGGGTTGCATACATTATGCTATGCAAGGATATTGAGCTTGCCTGTGATGAAAAGGTGATTCGTGATATGAACTTTGAGGATAAGAAAAAATATTCCAGAGTGCTATTGTCTTGTGCAACGCAGAGGCGATTAGTAATGATGTGTCCGTTGGCATTTGGAGAAGTGGGAGTAAAGGATAGAGTGAAGTTGGTGCTGAATTACAAAAAGCCATCCTTTTGGATTGTTTTGATATCCATGGCTGCCTGTGTAGTAGTGGCTGTATGCTTTTTGACAGAACCGAAAAGTGATTTTTCGATAGCAGACTACAAGGCAATCAGTTATAGAGAATATCAAAAATTGACAGGATATGACGCGGAATTCTATCATGCCTTATATTATATCGGGGAATTGCCCAAAACGGAATTATCAATCGTTTTTGAAGGAGACTATGATGAAGATTTAGCAGGGGCTGTTCTGGCTGAGGATGCGAAAGCAATAAGGATACAGGGGAGATTATCAGAGTTGTTTGGCGATGACACTAAACAATTAAGTGAGTCTGAACTCCTAAAAAAAATAAGTGAAAATTACGGAAATGTTATTTCCATAGATTATAGGGAAGGGGCGGGAACCGCATATTATGTGGGGGATTATTATGCACATATAGCAGTTGCAGCTGATACGGATGATAATAGGAATACGGTGTTTGAGATTGCAGTGGAAAATCAGACGAAAAACGAAAAAATATTTTCAGGCAGCAGTTCTTTTTGGCTTATCTGGGAAGAGGAGGAGCCAGTCAAAGAAAACGAAAATGTGGAAAACGCAAAAGATGACAATGGATACATATGGCTGTCTGATACAGTGTTTATAAGTGAACTTAAGGACTTGGATGGCAATGGTACAAAAGAATATGTGGAGGTCGATCTAGGAGATGAATCAAACAACTTCTATTCCCATTTCAAGTTTTATTGGAATGGTGAGATGATTTATGAGTATGAGGATCCTTGTAGAATTGACCCATGCGTAGCAGAATATGTAGACTTGGATCATGATGGGGAAAAAGAAATTTTCTTTTCATTTGCTCCAAGAGTAAATTCCATGTCACTTATGGAGTATATCGTATTAAAGCAGAACAATTCAAGTTGGAAACCGCTGGAGATGATTCACGGCGAAACGATGATGGATAATGCATTTCCATTGTCTGTTACAAAGGGAGACATCAAGTGGCAGGCTGTGATATCCTGTGAAAATTTGGATGAATCAGTTACTTTCGATGTAGAATCACATTATTTAGATTTGAAAAGAGAATTTCTTTCAGACAACGGGGAAGAAACGGAATTTACCAGTCAGTTGGTTGAGTGGTATGAAACAGAATTTGTAGATTACCCTTCGGGAGAAATCTGTGGGAATGTGTCAGCGTGGGGAATTTGGAATATAGAAGTAGGAGAATATGAAGGAAAAACCTGCCTGATTGCAACACATGGGATTCAGTGTTATGATAAGTTTGATTTTTGGGGAGAGGCAGATGTCTACTTTGATTATGATGAAAAAGGAAATACAAGATTTTTGAGCATCCAGTTTAGACCACAGTACCAGTATTTGGATCAAAATAAAGAAGTCGAAGAGAGAATTTATGAAGGTGAGACGCCCGGCGTATCTTATGGTGATATTGCGGAAAGATATTATACTGTAGGTCAATATATGAAAGAGGTAAAGGATGTATCAAAGGCTATGGCCGCAGCAGGGGATTCGTATATATGTGATGAGTACCTAAATGCGATGGGAAGCCCGGAGGCTGAATCCGTATATGTATTGCATGATTTAAATAATGACGGTATAGAGGAATTTTTTATAGGTCTTAAATTTAATTATGATATACCTTACTATGTAATTTATGATGTATATACGTGGAAAGACGGAAGAGCGTATCAGTTAATGAGAGGTATCGGATATCGTAATGGCTCGTGTAAGATATGTGAAAATGGAGTAATAGAGGATAATTATTCAGGGACGGCATGGGACGGGCAAACATTATACCATATTTTACCTGAGGGAGGAATTGAACTTGAGACAATAGACAGTGTTTCTTCAAGGCGAGACGGCACAGTTCAATCCTATTATCACTGGAATGAATTGATAGATGAAAATTCGCTACAAACGATATTGGAGCAATATCAACCGGAGTCTGTCACATATGTCGATTGTAATAGGGAGACAATTGAGCAACTACGTCTGAGTGGAATAAGAAAATAACTTACCGATTGACTTATAACTGATATTAAGGACAAGATGCATATTAGCTGATCAGGAGCAAGTATTCCGGTGCCAAAACGGTGCCACGAAACCATGCAAATAAAAATAGACCATGTAAAATCAACGAAACTATGAAGATTTCAGCCATAAAAAGCATAGAAAATATGTTGAAAAACGCTATTCAGATAACGTGAAGGTGGTAGAACCGTTGGTTCCGGCCGTGTAGCTACCATCATCGAGTAATTGTGCGTTAGCAATGAGAAGCATTAAATAAGTGTAAAAAAGTCCAGAGCAAGCTTGCTTGCTTCTGGGCTTTTTTATGCTTATGGGAATGCGGCGAATGCCGCATTCATCGAGGAAACACGCAGTGTTTTCGAGATATGCTTCTCATAAATTTACAGCCCTTTGTATACAAGGGGTTGAGCCTTTTTGCTTGTGGTGATGTTATATGCGTTTGGAATGAGTAAGTTCTTTTATAGAGTGTTACATATAAAGTGGTTGTATCTTCAAGTAAAAATTGGTTGACAAAAATGACTACTGAAAGTAGACTATACATAAACGACTACACGCAGTAGACGAAAGGGGTGATCATATGAGTGAAATAAGATTAGGAGCAGTAGAGTCCAAGTTTGCAGATATCATATGGAATAATGAACCATTGCGACCAGTAGAATTGGAGAAACTCGCGGAAGCTGAATTGAATTGGAAGCGGACGACTACTTTAACCATTTTAAAAAGGTTATGTGAAAGAGGAATTTTTCAAAACAAGGACCGAATGATTACTTCCTTAATCAGTAGGGAAGAGTTTTATGCTCTCCAAAGTGAAAAGTTTGTGAATGACACTTTTGAAGGTTCGTTACCGGCTTTTTTGACTGCATTCGGTTCCAGAAAGAAGTTATCGGATAAGGAAGTGGAAGAATTGAAAAAGGTGATAGATAGTATGAGGAGGTGAGTGGATGGATTGGTATGAATTATTACCTAAGATTTTGAATATGAGTCTTACGGCAAGTGTTATCATTGTTACGGTGCTTATACTCAGAGTGTTGCTGAGACGGGCACCCAGGATATATTCCTATATGTTATGGACAGTTGTATTGTTTCGTCTGCTTTGCCCTATCACTATAAATACTACCTTATCGGTATTGGGTTTATTTGATCTCCCAATTGTGGAAACAACTGATAGTGTGAGTCAGGTTGCATATATTCCGAACAATATCGTTCATACAGAGAATCCAGAAGTGACATTACCAGTTCCGGTATTGGACAATGCTATAAATAATGCGTTGCCACAAGGGGTGGAACAGCTTGTAGCAGATCCTTTGGAGGCGCCTGTCAGCATTGCAACCTATATATGGCTGGCTGGAATCGTGGCTATGATAGGAGTTAGCATGATTTCTTATGTTAAGTTACGAAAGAGTCTGGTTGGAGCAGTGCGGGTAAGGGGTAATATTTATGTTGCGGACTACATTACTACTCCTTTTGTACTTGGCATATTCAGACCGCGTATCTATTTGTTATCTTCATTAAGCGAACAGGAACAGGAGTATATTCTAAGGCATGAGCAATATCATATTTGCAGAGGGGATCATGTTTTTAAGTTACTTGCCTATGTAGCCCTTTGCATCCATTGGTTTAATCCACTTGTTTGGCTGGCCTTTCTATTATTTAGCAAGGACATGGAAATGAGTTGTGATGAGGCGGTTATCAAAAAACTTGGGGAAGATGTACGAGCAGATTATTCTGCTTCTTTACTGAATTTAGCAACAAATAATGCTATTATGTTTGGAATGCCACTTGCATTTGGTGAGGTGGACACCAAAGGACGCATCAAAAACCTGGCAGCGTGGAAGAAACCTACTTTCTGGGTGACCATAGGGGCAATTTTGATATGCATTGTTGGAATTGTGATATGCATATCCAATCCAAAGGAAGAAAATTTGTATGCACCGGAACCCTTTGGTCACAGCTACAGGGTGGAAGAGATTTTCTTCATAGATGCCCGTTATTTCTCCGCAATCACACCGGAAACAGCGCCCAGATATCAATTTACTTCAGATTATGCTATGTTTGTATCCGGAGATGTATTGGATGATAAGAGTACAACGGAGTGGGTGCAACAGTTGGGGAATTTTGAAGAGGTAGAGATTACAGCTGAAAATTTTGATAACCATTTTAATATGACAGGGTTCACTATTTCAAATGATACCTGGTCCAAATTCAGAAGTGAAATAAATAAGGCATGGCGGATAAATACGGATAATAGTTTTTACTATTTTCTGCAGAACCAAGATGGCAGTGTATATCTGACTTACGGATATGATATAGATAATAGTACGAATATATTGGAGGAAGGCTCACACATCCGTTTCCTGTTTAGATTGGAACGTACAGATATTTTAAGTTGCAATGCCGTTAGTGCAGATTACAATGCTTATATTGAGCCTGCCTATTATTCAAGTAGCTATGAAGGGGAGTATGATGATTTATATTCCAATCCTATAAATAATTCCGGTAAGCTGATATTTACAGTGGATGGTGGTACAGATACGGATATTTTGGTTGTTAATGAGGAGTATCATAAATACACATCGGAAGAAGTAATTGTAGAAAGAGAAACTTATGAGCTGGAATGTAATCCACAGGGAAAGTTTGAGTTGGAGGTTTCTGTTCGAGGCGATGAACGTGATGAGGCAATCTATTCCATTTATGTTCGTGGAAAATCCGGATTCTATGTAATGAAGATAGATTTTCAGACAAGTGAAGGCGCAGTGGAAATTGATAGGTCGGAAACGCCGGAAGTTGAAAATATAGTGGACAAGACGGATTCCTTAGATACAGCCATATTAAACGCTATTGTTGAACATACTGCATCCGATTATCCGGTTGGTGCCTATCATTGTGCCAGCTTTGTAGAGTTGCATAGGGAGGAATTATGCGGAGTGTCTATTGCTGGTGGGAATGTGTCGAAAGAGTTGATAACGGTATACGGAATGGCATTGGAACAGTCATTTTCTTATTCGGAAGGTAAGTTAAATCAAGTCGGTGGAAGTCATATGCCGGTGGTCATCACTTTTGAAGTGTCAGATAATACATATATGGTGACTGATTTTTGGGTTCCCGGAGATGGAAGTTATTATGTATCGGATATTAGGGACAAATTTCCGGATGAAATTGAAGAAGATGCTCTGGATACGCAGAAATATGTGGTGGCTCAAATACAAGAGTGTTATAGTAGAGCGGTTCAGTATTATCAGATAGATACAGAAGCCGTTATAGACGAATTATTTGATACAATTGAATCATCTCCGGCAACCTCATCGAATCCGGCAGATTATATTGATGCACATTCTCTGGAATATAGAGAGCTTACGTATTATGGACAATACAGTTTAAACTATATCTTTCATAAATTTATGGAAGGAGAGCAGAACGGATTGCGTGGTCAATTGATGAGGATACTTTTAGATGATTTGGCACCGGAAGCAAAGCTTCGATTATATGCAGAAACCGGACAAGAGTACTTTGATGAATGGGCAAAGGGTGTAGTGCAGGTATTGGAACAACATGATATGGATTGGATAAAAGAAAATCAACCCGCAATGTGGATTTATTTGCAGATGGTTGAGTAAAAGATGAAGAGAACAGCTTCGTTACAGTGTGACGAGGCTGTTTTTGTTAGTTGTGGTCGTTTTTTGTAGATGTTATAATTAGAAAGTATGAAATATAGAAGAAAACTACGATATAAAATGGAGAGTTTGGGATATAAATGGTAGGAATATATTTTAGTGGCACTGGCAATTCCAGATTTACTCCAAGAATGGGTTCATACAAGGTAGAGACATTATATATACATTTGAATCAGAAAAATACAGTCTAAATACAATGAGTGTGGAAAATCTCATCAGTCAAATATTTAGTACATAAATGATGTCCGAAAAAAGATGTGAATACTTCCGTATAATCAAACAGCTTCTGATAATATTTTGAAATGCAATTTTTGATAAAAGAAATATGTATGTTATAATGGAACATATAAGAAGTGAATAAAATACAGAAAAATCAGTGAAAAGGTAGAGAAATGGCAGAAAATGGCAGATAGAAGGCTTTTGACTTTAAGAAAAACAATAATGTTTTATATTTGTATATGGAACATTTTTTTATTGACCGGCTGTGCGAAGACTGAGATGGTGTCTGAGGACAATACAGTAACAAATGAAAATATTGCCAGTACCACAGGAAATATTGAAATAGAAACAGAAGCAATAGAAACAGAAACGCAGGATGCAATCCAGCCATCTACCGACCAACCACCGGAAGCCGCGCCGGAGTACAAGATTATCATGGTAGGGGATATACTGCTTCACACTCCGGTGGAGGAAAGCTGTCTGCAGCCGGATGGAAGTTACGACTATGATTCTCTGTTTTCCCATACAAAAGAGGAGATTGCTGCAGCAGATCTTGCCCTGGTGAATCAGGAGGTGATCATAGGCGGTGCGGATCTTGGAATCTCCGGGTACCCCTGCTTCAATGCCGATTACAGTCTCTGCGATTCATTGGTGGGAGCAGGATTCGATGTCATTTGTCATGCCACAAACCATGCTATGGACAAGGGACGTACGGGGCTGGTAAATTGTGCAGAGTACTGGAGGGACGAATACCCACAGATCACTGTTCTTGGCATTCATGATACTGCGGATACCTCCACTTCCTGCGGTGCTGATCCGTCGATCATTGAGTTGGGTGACATACGGATTGCAGTCCTGAACTACACTTATGGAACCAACGGCATTTCGCTACCGGCGGATATGCCCTATGCGGTGGATCTGTTGAATGAGGAGCAGGTGGCAGCAGATATTCAGAGAGCAGAGGAACTGGCGGACTTCACCATTGTCTGTCCTCACTGGGGAACGGAATACCGGCTGACGCCCGATGCTTTCCAGGAGAAATGGACGAAGATATTTGCAGAAAACGGGGCGGATTTAATCCTGGGTACCCACCCGCATGTCATTGAACCCATAGAATGGGTGACAGATGAAGAGAGCGAGCATGAAATGCTGGTCTATTATTCCCTGGGCAATTTCGTGAACTGGACCTCCGGCACCGGAGAGGGAGTTGCTAACCGTATGGTAGGCGGCATGGCAGAGGTAACGATTACGAAGAATGATCATGGAGAGGTGGAGATCGCAGACTATGGAGTGAAACCTATGATCAGTCATGTGACTTCCGACCCCGAAGGCGTGACGACTTATTTTCTGGAGGATTATGATGCAGTGTTGGCAGAGGAAAATGAGATCGTTTCGCAGGATTCCAATTTTTCCAGAGAATACTGTGTCAATTTGTGTGATTCCGTATGGGGAGACCTGTGGAAGGCAGAGTAGACAAGCGGCATTGAGTCTGTTAAAATAAAAAAAGTTGTTGATGAAACAACAAAATGCGACCTATTTGGCAGAATAATCCGTAGGCATCAGAGTCGGGGGCTTTTGACCCCGACATCATTTTTATGCGCAAATTTATATCACGATATGTTATACTAGAGCTGTGTAATGGGGTACGCAAACGAGAAGAGAGAAGGCAAAGGAGGAGTTACAATGAAACAACAGTTGGAACCGTTGTTTACGCCGTGGAAGATCGGAAACTGCGAGATTAAGAACCGCATTGTTCTGACATCCATGGGTGGCACAAACCTGTTGGGATGGATGGAAGTGAACCATTTTGACAAGGATGGTGCGAAGTTTATCCTGGAGGTGGCGAAGAACAATTGCGGTCTGGTGCTTCCGGGATGTCAGCCGGTATACAATCCCATGTACGGACAGTGGCTGTATAAGAAGAAAAAAATGTATGAGGATCTGGCAAAGTGGATGCCAGAGTTCCACAAGACGGGAGCAAAGCTGTTCGTTCAGCTGACGGCAGGTTTCGGCAGATCGTTTACCATCAGTGAAATGATGGAGACCCTGTACACCAATAAGGCATTGCGGGTACTGGCGAAACCTTTTATGGATCTGGACAAGATTACAGCCGCACCCAGCCCGTCTCCGAACCGTTGGTCAGATAAAGTTCCTTCCCGGGAGATGACCGTGGAGGAGATTCAGGAGTTCATCACTGCATTCGGTAAGACTGCAAAATTATTAAAGGATGCCGGGGTGGACGGTGTGGAGATCCATGCGGTACATGAAGGCTATCTGCTGGATCAGTTTACTTTAAAATATGTGAATCAGCGAACCGATGAATATGGTGGATCTTTTGAGAACAGATATCGTTTTGCAGTAGAGATTGTAAAAGAGATTAAAAAAGTCTGCGGACAGGATTTCCCTGTGTCTCTTCGGTACAGCGTGGAATCCAAGACCAAGGGGTTCCGTGAGGGAGCACTTCCCGGAGAAAGCTTCACAGAAGCAGGCCGTGATATGGCAGAATCCGAAAAAGCAGCGAAGTATCTGCAGGATGCCGGTTACGATATGTTAAACTGCGATAACGGTACTTACGATGCCTGGTACTGGGCACATCCCCCTATCTATATGCCGGAAAACTGCAATCTGGAGGATGTGGCACATATCCGTAAATTCGTGGATATCCCTGTGGTATGCGCAGGACGTATGGATCCGGAGACGGCTGCGGCTGCCATTGCAGACGGAAGAATCGACGGTGCCGGATTCGCCAGACAGTTCCTGGCGGACCAGGAATGGGTGACCAAGCTGATGAATGACAAGGAGGACGACATCCGTCCCTGTATTCTGTGCCACAACGGCTGCTTCAACATGTGTCACTATAAGGGAGTTCCCAACGATCAGGCATTATCCGATTCCCTGCATCTGGCACGCTGCGCGGTAAATGCCGAGACCATGCAGTGGGAGAAGCACAAGATCGTCCCGACCACCAGCCCGAAGAAGGTACATATTATCGGCGGCGGTATCGGCGGCATGGAGGCTGCCAGAGTACTGAAGCTGCGGGGACACGAGCCGGTGATTCACGAGCAGACAGATCACCTGGGCGGAACCTTTATTGCTGCCAGTGCGGAAAGCTACAAGGGAAAACTGCGGGATCTTCTGACCTGGTATCGGAAGCAGATGGCAGATCTGAAAATTGAGATTCATTACAATGAAAAAGTGGAGAGTATCGCCCCGTTTGCCGATGCTCCCGTGATCATCGCTACCGGAGCAGTGCCCAGAGTACTGAAAAAAGTGCCCGGTCATGAGAAGATGGTTGAGGCATGCGAATACCTTACCGGTACTCCCGTAGGAGAAAAGGTTGCCGTCATCGGCGGCGGACTCACCGGCTGTGAGATTGCTTATGAACTGGCGCTGCAGGGCAAACAGCCTGTAATCGTAGAGATGAAAAACGATCTCATCGCCCAGACCGGAGTATGCCTGGCCAACAGCTCCTATCTGAGAGAGTGGTTCGCCTGGAAGAAAGTGCCCGTATATCTGGAAACTACGCTGCAGGAAGTAAAGGATGACAGCATCGTATGCAAGGATGCTTCCGGAAAAGAGATCACAATTCCCTGTGACAGTGTGATCAGCTCCGCAGGATACATTCCCAATCCACTGGCACCGAAGGGCAGCAATGTCAGCCTGGTAGGTGACTGTGACGGTGTAGGCAATCTGCGAAGTGTCGTATGGCGCGCTTATGAAGTTGCCATGAAGATTTAAGGGGAGGGAAATCAATGAACTTAACAAAAGAACAACAGGAAATATATGATGGAAAACAGGGAGCGACCCTGGCGAAGGTCATGCAGACGCTGGTGCGCTACGGCGAGCTGTTCGGTGCGGACGGTATGGTGCCTGTGACCAGTAAATACAACCATCTGGTAACCTCTTTCGGATTGAAAGCACTGGCGCCGGTGTATGAACTGATGAATCAGCTGATCGAATCCGGCAATGTATCCAAACAGAAATTTTCCGCCGATCCGAGACCACTGGATCCCAATGTGCCCAGTTCTTTTTTACAGGATTTTGTGTTCAAGAATTTCATGTACTCCAAGCAGGATGACTACGAGAAACAGCTGACACAGCTGGGTATCATGGAAAAGGATGCTTACACCTGCACCTGTTACATGGATGAAGTGGGAAATACCCCGGCCATGGGAGAGGTGCTGTCCTGGTCTGAGTCTTCCGCAGTGGTTTATGCCAACTCCGTATTGGGGGCAAGATGCAATCGTAACTCCGGTATCATTGACCTCATGGGCTCGGTAGTAGGCTATGTGCCCCGTTTTGGTCTGTTGACGGATGAAGGCAGAAAAGCCACCTGGATCGTTAAGATCGAGACCACGAAAAAGCCGGAAGCACAGCTGCTTGGATCTGCCATCGGTATGAAAGTGATGGCGGATGTTCCCTATATCGTAGGACTGGACAAGTGGCTGGGCGGTGAACTGGATGATGCAGCGAAAACCTATCTGAAGGATTTCGGCGCAGCGACTGCTTCCAACGGTGCGGTAGGTCTGTATCATGTGGAAAATATCACTCCTGAGGCTGTAAAATACGGAAAAGATCTGATTGCGGAGGATGCGAAAGTCTATGTGGTAGATGATGCGGAACTTCAGAGGGTCTATGAGAGCTATCCGGTGATCTGGAAAAAGAAGGATGCTAAACCGAAGCTGTGTTTCATGGGATGTCCGCATATGAGTTTACAGCAGCTCATCGATTGGACGGAAAAAGTCTCTCAGAGCCTGAAAGAAGCCGGCAGAACCAGAGTGTGTATTCCTACCGTATTCACAGCGGCACCTGCGGTACTGAAAAAGTTTCAGGAGACCCCTTATGCGGAGACATTAAAAGCAACGGGAGTCATTACTTCCTATATCTGCCCGTTAATGTATATGAATAATCCTCTCAGCGAGAAGATGCCGGTCATTACTTCCAGCAACAAGCTGCGTACCTATACCAGCGCAAGATATTATACCGATGCTGAGATCTTAGAGCAGATCACGAAGGGAGGAGCGGACAAATGAAAGAATTTAAAGGAAGAATCGTAGCCTCCGGAACTGTAACAGCCAAGGCACTGGTATCTCACGGGGGTCTGAACACACTGGCATCTTTCCAGAAGGCATTACAGTTCGGCGATAAAAAAGCAACCTGCGGAGATCAGAATAATCCCGACCTCTATGGTAAACAGATGGCGGGCAAAGCCCTGTGCCTGCCGACGACCATAGGATCTACCACCGGCGGACTGGTACTTTACTGTGCCTGCTCCATGAAAAGGCAGCCGGCATGTATGCTGTTTTCCGAACCTATTGATTCCCTGGCAGCAGCCGGAGCTATTCTGGCAGATGTGTGGCTTGACAATGTGCAGATGCCTGTTATTGACAGCCTGGGGGAAGAGTTCCTGAAATATGTGAAGGATGACATGAATATTACCGTAAAAGAAGACGGTACGGTAGTAGTGGAATAGTTCAAATAGCTTTAAGAACAGCTTTCGAAGGAAACTTCGGAAGCTGTTTACTATTTTATGGAAAAAACTTTTATGGAAAAAATTTATTTTTCTGCAACCGAAAATACGATATGCTTATCTAATGTATGTGAACACAAAATACCTTGCAAGGCATCCGGCCGGATGAAGAACGGGAGGAACCATGGAGAAACTGGTGAAAAAAGCGAAAAAAGGAGACGCGGAAGCATTCATTGCTCTGATGGAACAGAACAGGCAGAGCATGATACGGATCGCGTTCGCTTATCTGGGGAACGAAGAGGATGTTGCCGATGCCATGCAGGAGACCATACTTTCAGCTTTTGAAAAGCTGGATACCTTACGAAGAGCTGAATATTTCAGAACCTGGCTGATTCGTATTCTGATCAACCAATGTATTGCAATGAGACGGCACAGGAGTCGGACGGTTCCCATGAACGAGGCGGAGGAAGCTTCACAGTTCTATGATTTCAGTACGGATCTGGAATTCAATGATCTGTTGAAAACTCTGCCGAAGGACAGCCGGCTGATCTTCCAGATGTATTATGGGGAACAGTTTTCCATAGGAGAGATCGCACAGCTGCTCCATATGAAAGAAAATACGGTGAAGAGTAAAATTCACCGGGGCAGAGAACATCCGAGATCACAGTGTACCTCTATGATTATGATGAATACATGGAGATCAAGGGGCTGGCACTGGGAGAAAATTCGACAGCATTCCGGGAAATACTTGAGAAAAATGCTCTTTATGAAAAAAAGATTTCGATAGAAACAGACAAGTCGTAGTATATCTGCTGTGGCAGCCGCAATGACAGCTGAAGTGGGAACAAAAACGGCTTTCGGAGATCTCCCGGAAGCCGTTTGTTGATGAATTTCGAAATCGCTGATAATGCACCGCACATATTATTTGGTCAGTTCAGCAACGACCTGATTGATGACCTTGCCGTCAGCCTTGCCCTTCAGCTCGCCCATAACTGCCTTCATGATCTGACCCTTATTTTTCGTAGCCAGAACATCTGCGAATTTCTCTTCCAAAATTGCCTTGACCTCCTCAGCGGAGAGCATCTTGGGAGCAAACTCGCTTATGATCTCATAGCGTTTTTTATATTCTTCCAGCAGCTCGGTACGGTCTGCGGGGCAGGTATCGATCTGCTCCTTCACGGATTTGATCTCTTTTAAGATGGCTTCGTTGGCCATCTCATCGGGAATGTTGTCACGGCAGCCGTTGTCGATTCCTTTTTTCTTTACAGCGGATACCAGTGCGGAGATGGCATCCTTTCTGAATTTATCCTTTGCCTTCATGGCAGCGATCATAGCGTCCTGTAATTCTTTTAATTTCATTGTGGTCTCCTCTCTGGAACAAAAACTCCAAATGTTTTCTGTGTTTTATTATACTCTCACAGATGAAAACTGAAAAGAAGAAAATGGGAATATTTGTCAGCTTATATCCGGCTTGTTTACACAGATATTACATGTTGTTTACCTGCCCAAGATAGTGTTGCTGCAACAGTTTTGGTAACATATAATGCGCCTTGGAGAAAAAGTAACTGCGAAACAGGATGTAGCGTATCATAGCACGAATTTGCGGGCGGATGGTACAATGAACACGAAATAAGATGTATATAAAGACACGGGAATCAACACATGATGGAAGGAAAGAAGTAGAAGAATGACATATAGTGAAATCAGAAAAAATGAAGAAGTACTGGCATTTATTAAAAAAGGAAATGCGAATCTGGGAGCCCTGGGATTCACCGATCATTCGGAGGCACATTCGGGACTGGTGGCAGAGCGGGCAGCAGAGATTCTGAAAAAATTCGGCTATCCGGAAAAAGATATTGAACTTGTGAAGATCGCCGGATTCATGCACGATATCGGAAATGCGGTGAACCGCAGCCATCATGCAGAGTACGGGGCGCTGCTTGCAAATGACATTCTGAAGAAGACAGATCTGCCCCTGGAGGACCGGGTGCAGATCGTGTCCGCTATCGGATTGCATGACGAATCTACCGGCGGTGCTACCGACCCCATCTCAGCGGCGCTGATCATTGCAGATAAGACCGATGTCCGCAGGAGCAGAGTCCGGGAGAAGAATAAGGCGACCTTCGATAAACATGACCGCGTCAATTATGCGGTTACGGATACGAGACTTAAGATCAATGTGGAGAAGAGAGTGATTTCACTGAATCTGCAGATTGATCCGAAGATCTGCAGCATGTATGAGTATTTTGAGATATTCCTTGGACGTATGATGATGTGTAAGCGCGCAGCGGAAGTGTTGGAGGCATCCTTTAAGCTGACCGTGAACGGATCTAAGGTGTTGTAAATTGAGAGTTAGCGAAGAAAATTGTATCTAATCCCCGTAGCCCTTGGCAGGGTATAAGAAACGCGGCACTGCTTATTCTTATACCCAGCCGGGGCTACTGATTTCTTGAAAAACTTCATGGGTCTATAGAAGATAAATTTCCCTGTAGGTACTTTTGGGGACAGGTAAAAAACAAAAACTAAACAATATGGGTCTATAGCTAAAAATTTGTCTGCCAGATACTCAATTCCTTCAAAATGAGTACCTCAGAGCCGTTTTTTTCCCTATAGACCCATATTCATCTTTTTATGCTTTATTTGCAGCAATTTTAGTATCTCACAACTCATTTTTTCTGTATAGACCCAAAATACAGGACACCCACGACGAACATTTTAGAATATAGAGTTCCCTTGTTATACCTTCCGGTTTTCACATTTTGGGTATCAGCAGCAAAATAAGCTTCCCATGTGGGATTGATAATCATTTAATTTTACATAATTAGATGTCAGTAGAAAGTTTTTTAATTTTTCTTATAGCAATACGATAAGAAATGTAAAAAAATAACAATACTACAAGGAAATAAACAGTTAGAAATATTAAGGAGACAATAATTCTTTGATTAATCTGTTCAAGATAGAAAACAGTATCAATTTGGAAACTCTCAACAAAAACGATAATAGTATTTAAACTAGAATAGCATAGTGCAAATAGCCAACACCAGAGTGGAAAATGTTGGGTTCCATTAAAAAGAACTCCTTTTATTGACATCCAAATGAT
>OBZC01000066.1_pt1 | contig 126013 bp, 126 predicted proteins | sample 1538231 | NCBI WGS metagenome assembly OBZC01 (sample SAMEA2580225, study PRJEB22360) | human gut metagenome | biome: human gut; feature: human-associated habitat; material: faeces | place: Denmark | collected 2008/2010 | reverse complement strand
TCCCCATTGATAAAAAAAATTAATTTTTTTTTGTTTCTTACTTGACACGAGCAGAATGTTATCCTTCGGCTAAAAAAGCCACGCGATATGCAATAAAAAAAGGAACCACATTTGATATAACAATGTTAAAAAATGAAATACTGAAGCTGCCAGCCGGCTATGAATTGAGAAAAATAGATGCGGATATTTACGAGCAATGTCTGGAAAGCCCTGCTACGGAGGATTTTGTGTCGGCTTTCGGGAGCAGGGAAAAATATCTGCGTTTAGGCAGAGGCATGGTTATCCTAAAAGACGGAAAAATCGTGTCCGGTGCGTCATCATATACCTGCTACAACGAGGGCATAGAAATTGAGGTCGATACCATCGAAGCCGAAAGAAGAAAGCACCTTGCGACCATAGCCTGCTCGGCACTGATATTAAATTGTCTGGACGAGGGACTTTACCCTAGCTGGGATGCGCAAAACATAAATTCCGTCCATCTTGCCAAAAAGCTGGGTTATGAATTTGACCATGAATATATCGTATATGAGGTTATGTGAGCAGGCCGCGAAGCGGATTGCGAATATCATTGACAAAGGAGCACTATCATGGAAATAAGATATGCAACAATAAAAGACCTTGATGCCGTCTCGGCGGTGGAAGCCGAATGCTTCCCTGCTGCCGAAGCCGCAGCAAGAGAATCGTTTGAGGAAAGAATAAAATATTATGGCAATCATTTCTGGCTTATCTTTGATAAAGATAAGCTGATTGCGTTCGTCGACGGATTTGTCACGGATGAGCCCGATCTGACGGATGAGATGTACGAAAAGGCATACATGCACAATGAAAACGGGGCATGGCAAATGATATTCGGCGTAAATACTCTACCTGAGTACCGCAGGCACGGGTACGCAGGTGAACTAATCCGATATGCCATCAATGATGCGAAAAATCAGGGAAGGGCGGGACTTGTATTGACCTGCAAGAAAAAGCTCATTCCGTTCTATGCCAGATTCGGTTTTGTGGATGAGGGCGTGTCCGACAAGTCCACCCACGGAAATGCCGTGTGGCACCAGATGAGGCTCACTTTCCGATAAACCTTTTGTAGTTGTCTCAAAATTTGCGATGCTTCTGTTTTTTATATGGAATATTCCAAACGGACGGAACGTGAAGTTATTGATTGGATTAGTTGAATTTGTTCCCAAAATATTGTACAATTAACGGCAACATGTAAAAATAAAAATCAGAAATGAAATGAGGATAATATGAGAATTTTAGTTGTAAATGATGACGGAATCACGTCCGAAGGAATAAAGAGGCTCGCACAGCTCGCCGCCAGGTTCGGTGAGGTGTGGGTTGTCGCACCCGATGACCAGTGCAGTGCCATGTCACAGAAAATCACCGTGCGCGGCGATATGAAGGTTAAGCGCATCGATTTTCCCGTACCGGCGGTGCAGGCTTACAGCGTGGGCGGGACACCTGCGGACTGTGTAAAGGCTGCGCTTTATCACCTTATGCCTGAAAGACCCGACATTGTATTTTCAGGAATCAATTACGGCTACAACTGCGGCTATGACATACTTTACTCGGGAACGGTCGGAGCGGCAATGGAGGCTCTCTCTGCCGGAATTCCTGCCATCGCCTTCTCAAAGGAAATGAATGATATATACGATGTCGTTGATGAGTACATACTTCCGATAACAAAGGAGCTTTTAGACAATATGCCTGCGACGAGCGAGATATGGAACGTCAATTTCCCGGGTTGTACGCTTGACGAGGTTAAGGGAATTATCTGGGATGCGAAGCCTGCTCAGATGGAGTACTATTCCGACCACTATATAAGAGAGGATTACGAGGACGGCTCATTTTCACTTACTGCTGCCGGGCTTCCCGTGACGGATGCCCCAGAGAATACCGACATCCGCTATGTGCTCGACAGATATATCTCGATTGGAAAGATAAAGAGCCATATCATAAAGTAATGTAATACAGAAACGAGGTTAATTATGGATAACAAAAAGCTTAAAATATATTTTACATCTGACACACATGGCTATTTTTACCCGACAACCTACGGCGACCTGATTCCGAAGAATGTCGGTCTGTTCTCATGTATTCCCAACTGGAAAAAGGACGAGAACTCGCTCGTAATCGACGGAGGAGATGTGCTTCAGGGCAATGCCTTTTCATATTTTACGAATCATGTGCCGAAGAGCTCGAAGATACTCGCAGACATCATGAACGACTGCGGATACGACTATTACACACTGGGAAATCACGACTTCAACTACGGTCTTGAGTATCAGAAGGAGTACCGCGACAATCACAAGGGACACTGTGTATGCCAGAACGTGCTTGATGACGCAGGAAACCATCTGTATCCTTACGAGATTAAGGTTATGCCTAACGGGCTCCGCGTCGGTATTGTCGGTATTGTGACCGATTATGTGAACGTGTGGGAGAAGAAGGAGAATCTTGTGGGTGTACAGGTTGTTGACCCCTTCATCGAAGCACAAAAGGCACTCTCAGAGCTTAAGGGAAAGACCGACATTAATATATGCATATATCACGGCGGTTTTGAGGCTGACCTTGACACAGGCAGAAGACTTACCGAGTCTACTGAGAATGTTGGGTATAAGATATGTGAGGAGCTTGAATTTGACATACTGCTCACAGGTCATCAGCACATGTCGGTCGACGGACGATTTATAACCTCCAGGACCGGTCATAAAACTTATGTTGTCCAGCCGCTCGACGCCGCCAAGGAGTACCATCTTATTGAGATGAATGTAGGTGACAATAACAATATTATGGTAACTTCTGAGAAAATCAAGGCAGATTATAAGCTTGCAAAAACAGCATTAACCGTTACTGTCTCCAAAGACGAAAATAATACCGACAGCATAGAAAAGGGTGAACCTCTCTATGAGAAATATATGTACTACGAGAACAAGGTTCAGGACTGGTTAAACCAGCCTATCGGAACTCTCAGCCGTGCACTCCTTCCGGCAGATAAGCTTGACATGGCTTATAACGGGACTCCGATAGCGGATTTCATCAACAGAGTCCAGCTCTATTTCTCGGGAGCACAGGTGTCCGCTGTGGGGCTTGCCAACGACATAGCGGGCTTTAAGGAGAAGGTAAGCACAAGAGATATTATCGCAACATATCCTTTCCCGAACACACTGGTTGTATTTAATATATCAGGTAAGAACCTTAAGCTTGCCATGGAACGAAGTGCTGAATACTTTGCCTACGATTCTGAAGGAAAGCTCACAATATCGGACAGGTTTTTAAGTCCTAAGGTTGAACATTACAACTACGATTATTTTGCGGGTGTAGATTATAAAATCGACCCGTCAAAACCAATCGGCAGCAGAATAGTGAAGCTTGAATATCAGGGAAAGCCCGTGACGGATGAACAGATGCTCACACTATGTCTTAACAACTACCGCGCAAGCGGGGCAGGCGAGTACCCGATGTACAAGGAATGTACCATCGCAAAGGAAATCAACATTGAGATGGTTGAGCTTCTCATGGAATATTTCAGAATGAACCCGGTTATTGAGGTGTAAACAATAACCAGGCAGGAAGATTTAATATTAAATAGGAAGATATTTTTCAGAAAAAGGCTGCAGAGCATAAAATACATTTAAGAAAAAAACTGTAAAAAACTTCAAAATAAGTATTGACAAAACGCAGGTAAAATATTATCATAATCAAGTGTGCCGCACAGTGAGGTTATAAGCTTGTCCGGAAGGACACACCACAACTGGCGAGTAATGATATAGGAGGAACACTAATGTACGCAATTATTGCAACAGGTGGAAAGCAGTACAAGGTATCTGAGGGCGATGTAATCAAGGTTGAGAAGCTTGGCAACGCAGTTGGCGAGACAGTTACATTTGATCAGGTACTCTTAGTAAATGATGCTGATGTTAAGGTTGGTAATCCAACAGTTGCCGGAGCTACAGTTACAGCAAGCGTTGTTGCTGAGGGCAAGGACAGAAAGGTTATCGTTTACAAGTACAAGAGAAAGACCGGATACCATAAGAAGAACGGTCACAGACAGTTATTCACTAAGGTTAAGATTGAGAAGATCAACGCTTAATTAGGAATATCCGATGACTAAGATAACAGTCTATAAGAATAAGACAGGCGATATCACAGGCTTTCGATGCGAGGACCATGCGGGCTTTGCAAGGGCAGGAAGAGATATAGTCTGTGCAGCAATTTCGGCTCTGGTGTTTAACACCATCAACTCCATTGAGCAGCTCACCGAGGACGATTTCTCGGGGACGCAGGATGAGAAGAATGCCGTGATTACATTTTCGTTGGAGCCGGGCTACGGCAGGGAGTCACAGCTTCTGCTGAATTCCTTCGTGTTAGGCATAACCAACATAAGAAATGAGAATAAGAAGTATATATCCATTACATTCGAGGAGGTGTAAGCATGTTAAGAATGAACCTTCAGTTTTTCGCTCATAAAAAGGGTGTTGGTTCTACAAAGAACGGAAGAGATTCCGAGTCTAAGAGATTAGGTGCTAAGAGAGCTGACGGACAGTTCGTTTTAGCCGGTAACATTCTCTACAGACAGCGTGGTACCAAGATTCATCCAGGCAACAACGTAGGCATCGGCGGTGATGACACATTATTCGCTCTTGTTGACGGCGTTGTTAAGTTCGAGAGAAAGGGCAGAGACAAAAAGCAGGTTTCTGTATACCCGGTTGAGTCAAACAACTAGTAACTTTAGGCTTCAAATCATTTTGGTTTGAAGCCTTTTTTCTTCAAAGACAGATGTTTTATTTTGTACGGAATAGCATGATATCTCATATCCGGCTTCATATTTGACAAGCTTAGCATTAATTGAAAAGGAATAGATTTTTAATATCAGTTATATTCCGATACAAGACAGATACCAGAGGAAAGAGGTGTAATATATGTTCGCAGACAGAGCAACAATTTTTATTAAATCAGGTAAGGGCGGCGATGGCCATGTAAGCTTCAGACGTGAGCTTTTCGTTGCGGCGGGCGGTCCTGACGGCGGAGACGGCGGCAGAGGCGGCGATATAATATTCGAGGTTGACAGAGGACTTAATACTCTGAATGAGTTTAGACATATAAGAAAGTACGTGGCTGAGAGCGGAGCCGAGGGCGGCAAGGCATTATGCCACGGCAAGGACGGTGCTGACCTTATAATAAAGGTTCCTGAGGGCACCGTAATATACGATGACGTGTCAGGCAAGGTAATAGCCGACATGAGCAACGGCAATGACCGCGAGATCATCTTAAAGGGCGGCAGAGGCGGCAGAGGCAACAAGTGGTACGCAACACCTACCATGCAGGTTCCTAAGTACGCACAGCCGGGACAGGAGGCTAAGGAGCTTACGGTGCGCCTTGAGCTCAAGGTAATCGCCGACGTAGGACTTGTCGGCTTCCCTAACGTGGGTAAATCGACATTTCTCTCCCGCGTTTCCAACGCCAAGCCTAAGATTGCCAACTATCATTTCACAACACTGAACCCTAACCTTGGTGTTGTTGACCTTGAGGGTACGGACGGCTTCGTTATAGCGGATATTCCGGGACTTATCGAGGGCGCCTCAGAGGGCATCGGCTTAGGACATGAGTTCCTCCGCCATATAGAGCGAACCAAGGTTATCATCCATATTGTGGACGCAGCAGGCACTGAGGGACGTGACCCTGTTGAGGACATCAAGACAATCAACGCAGAGCTTGAGGCCTACAATCCTGAGCTTCTATCACGTCCACAGATTATCGCAGCCAACAAGATTGATGCAATCTACACAGGTGACGGCTCAGAGGATCCTGTGCAGCGTCTCAAGGACGAATTCGAGCCTCAGGGCATAGAAGTATACCCTATATCGGCAGTCACCGGAAAGGGTGTCAAGGAGCTCTTATACAAGGTCAAGAAGATGCTTGACAGCCTTGACAAGGAGCCTGTTGTGTTCGAGAGAGAGTACTTCCCTGAGGAGATGTATGATACGGAAGCTTCGCTCAACGTATATAAGGAGACCAACCATGTATTCGTTGTCGAGGGTGAGAAGATTGACAGAATGCTTGGCTACACGAACCTTGATGACGAGAAGGGCTTCGCCTTCTTCCAGCGTTTCTTAAAGGAGAACGGAATCATCGACCAGCTCACTGCCATGGGCATTGAGGAGGGCGATACAGTCCGACTCGGAGAGTATATGGAGTTTGATTTCTACTTCTAATAATTTGTTTATATTTAAAATTTCTTCAAAGACAGATATCTTATTTTATGCCTTTATATTTCGTAAAACTATGCGTATATCGGCATGTTAATATGTTAGTTTCTGCAATATGAAGAAATTATATAATTACCGATATATTTAAAAATATTACCACTGTTATAAAATAATTTAAAAGGAAAGGAACCATAGATATGATGACAACCAAGCAGCGCGCTTTTTTAAAAGGCTTAGCGATGAATCTTGACCCTATTTTCCAGATTGGCAAGTCCTCCCTCACACCTGAGCTTACCGAAGCTCTAAATGAGGCTCTCAACAAGAGAGAGCTAATCAAAGTCAGCGTTCTCAAGAACTGTCTTGACGACCCTAACGAGATTGCACAGATTGTATCCGAGCGCACACATTCCGAGATCGTACAGGTTATCGGCAAGAAGATTGTGCTCTACAAGCAGGCGCCGGACAAGAAGAACAGGAAGATTGAGCTTCCTAGATAATTTTACTGAATAATTTTTAACTGAATACGTTTAACAACTATATATTTTTAGTAAATCCCCGCTTATATTGTGTCAGCAATATAAGCGGGGATTTACTTGCATAAAATGTAAAATTAAAAATACTGAAAGAAATAAACGGCAGTGAGGACAGCGTGCTCAACCGCGATAAGTACAATGACAGCCTCAAATATATGCCGGCAGATTTCAATGAGCTTGTTATCGAAGGCGGAAACCACGCAGGCTTCGGCTCCTACGGCGCACAGGCAGGGGATGGGGAAGCGACGATTTTCCATGAGAAGCAGTGGAGACAGACGGCGGATGAGATTTTAAACTGCATTATCAAATAGTTATTATTTAACTTTTTATCTTTACATTAGAAGTTAAAAAAGTTAAAATGTAATTGTCGAGGGAATACTATTTTGAGGAGGTGCTATCAATGACTGATGAGAATTACAGCAGACTGATGGAGAAAATCGCTTCTCTGCCATCAGGCGGTATCACTTACAAGAAGATAAATGGTAGAAAATATGCATATTACCAGTGGCGTGAAGATGGCAGACAGCGCTCAAGGCGTGTAAAGGCAGATGAACTTGACGCACTGTCCGAACAGATTGCGCTCCGCAAAGGCTATCAGAGTATTCTTAAGGAAGCACAGGCAGGATACGGCACGCATAGCAGCATCAACAACACCTCTGGCTCATTCCGCTGTATCGCCAGAACCGGACGTGAGCTGGACGATTTTGTCAAGCCTGTTTCAACATATAAGAAAAGGGAATGTTATAGACAGTTACAGGATTATATATACGGCGATACCTGCGACAGGGTATATATTTTGTATGGGCTGAGACGCACCGGCAAGACAACACTAATCCGGCAGATTATCTCAGAGATGGACGAAGCAATGCGCAGCCGGACTGCTTTTTTGCAGATACAGGACAACAAGCATTTGAGCGATTTGAACCATGATTTAAAATGTCTTGAAGATGGCGGATACCGATATGTATTTATCGATGAAGTGACCCTACTTGATGATTTCATAGAAGGTGCCGCATTGTTCTCAGATATATATGCTGCCAGCGGAATGAAAATTGTCCTGTCCGGAACGGATTCTCTGGGTTTTATCTTCACGGAGGATGAAGAGTTATATGACCGTTGCATTATGTCACATACAACCTTCATTCCATACCGTGAATTTGAAACGGTACTGGGCATTGCTGGGATAGACAATTACATTCGATACGGCGGAACCATGAGCCGCGGTGGGACTTATTATAATGATGACTCAATGATTTTTGCCACCAAAAAGAGTACCGATGAATATATTGACAGTGCAATTGCACGCAACATACAACACTCCCTTAAAAACTACCAGAATGAAGGACATTTCCGGTCACTTAAGGAATTATATGATAAGAATGAGCTGACAAGCGCCATCAACCGGATAGTTGAGGACATCAACCACCGCTTCACGCTCGAAGTTCTAACAAGGGATTTTAAGTCAAATGACCTTGGCATTTCCGCAAGAAATCTGAGAAAGGACAGGCAGAATCCTAACGATATCTTGGACAACATAGATATCGCAAGGGTTAATGACATCCTCAAGAACCTGTTGGACATCAAGAACAAGGATGAGCAGAGCGTTGAGCTTCTTGACGAACACCGCGTTGAGATAAAGGAGTATTTAGATTTGCTTGACCTCACCGTTGAGATTGAAACCCGCTGGATGACGGATTTCAACAGAAAAGATACGCGAACCGTATTTTCACAGCCGGGAATAAGATACTCGCAGGCGGAAGCCCTGATTAAATCCCTCATGCAGGATGAGCGCTTCCGCAATCTGTCCCTGCCGGAGAGAAACCATGTCACTGAACGCATACTTGATGAGATAAAGGGTCGCATGATGGAGGATATCGTTCTCCTTGAGACTAAGCTAAGCAGGAAAAACTGTGAAGTTTTCAAGCTGCAGTTTGCCGTCGGAGAATTTGACATGGTTGTTTTTAATCCGGACGAAGGAAATTGTGAGCTATACGAAATAAAGCACAGCACAGAGCGGACAAAGGAACAGTTCCGACATCTTATAGATGAAAAGAAATGTTCTGAAGCCTCCTTCCGCTACGGCGATATAACCGGGAAATATGTTATCTATCGCGGCGCAGCCACACCTCCTGCAAATGTAAAGAACAGTACAAGTGACACTTGCGGCGTCACATATATAAATGTGGAGGAATACCTCAAAAAACTTCAATAAATAAAATATTGCTATAATATAGCTAAAAAGCTGTAAAACAAGATTACATTTGTTTTACAGCTTTTTTATTTGCAGTTTGTCAAATCATATATTATCTCTTGTATATTCTTAAGAATGATTCTAAGATCACCTTTAACGCCGCTAAGTTTGCTAAATGAACGACGTTTGCCTAACAGAAGTGAGACGTAAATGTCATTTATGAAGCCGAATATTTCTACTGTGACAATGCGGAAGAATTGTACATGGATGAACAACAGTTTCAAAAAATAATATCAGCCTCAAGGATGCCTACAGGAAGTCACAGGGGTTAAATTGTTTACAGATATAAATTCATCCCATTTACTGTCTTGACGTTCCAGCCCCACAGTACTAGAATTATAAGTGCATAATATTATCAAAAGGGGAGCTTTCTATGAATGACCTTGAAAATCATGCGCAGTTACCTGTAAAAGCAGGAGTGACTTATCCTCTTGCCAAATATACGCACCCATTAAAGCAGTTGGACATCCAGATTATCTATGACAGCATGATACATGATGACAACGTGCTCCTTCTTGTGATATTCGGAAGCACGGTCAATATGGTGTGCCATTCCAATAGTGATATTGATATCTATGTTGAACTAAGAGATTACAATAATATTCCGGCTATTCCTGATAACGTACTTTCAGATGTCGATTTAATATATGATATCTCCAAAACATCCGGAATATATAGGTCGATAGACAGGGACGGCATTATTTTGTTCGATAGAAGATAGCAAGGAGGACAGATAAACATGTGTGATATCAGATATTTTAAAAGGGCATTGTCTTTATACAAGACTGCTGTACGCGAATATCAGGCAGGGCAGGCTGATGAATACACAATGAACACTGTGGCATACAGCTTACAACAGGTTGTGGAACTGGTTTTAAAATGCCATCTTGAATTTGTGGGTGTCACCGTGCCATCAACTCACGATATTTCCAAATTGGTGCGAATGTGCAAGAACAATGGTGCCTGCATTACAATCACCGAATGGATTGATGACAACACAGAAAAACTAACAGCATGGGAAGCCCAGACAAGATATAACATGGATTTTTTCGTTGAACGCGACAAGGCTGCAAAAGCCCTAAAAATGATTAAAGAGTTTCTGGATATCAATTATATTTCATATGAGAAATATCCTGAGATTGAATCACAGAAAGATAAATTACTCTCTCTTCTTCCAAAAAATATTCAATTTGAACAAAATGATTTGAATTTATATTATTCTCTATTTAGAAAGCAACTAAAATAACCGTTCCTAAAAATGCCTTAGCCAAATGCTTCGGCATTTTTTATTTTCCCAGCTTGACAACCATCCGAAATCGGACTATACTGTTCAAAGTCTGATTTCGGACTTTTGTTTTATATAAAATCATTCCATTACCTGATGTATAGAACCTGCATATTCGAATTTTGAAATAAAAGGAGGAACATTTTCCATGGACAATGACAAATATCTCTGGCTTCTGAACCACAGATTAAAGGAAAACGATGACTGGTACCAGCAGGCTGGCAAGCTTCTTGGAATGTCCGACAGCACTTTCTGGATATTATATATGCTGTACGATTATTCAGATGGAATAACCCAGAGTGAAATCTGCTCAATGTCCTGCTTTCCAAAGCAGACAATCAACTCATCACTCAAAAAGCTTGAAGCAGACGGCATTATCAGTCTTGTTCCCGGCAGTGACGGGCGGAGTAAGAAGATAATGCTCTCAGCTTCCGGAAAGGAACTAATAAGCAGAACCATCTTAAAGGTTCGACATGCAGAGTATGCCGCGCTCAACGGTATGACGGACGAGGAGAAGGAAGCTCTCATATCGGCGCTCGATAAATTCACTCGTCTTTTAAATGAGGCAACACATATTATCAGAGAGTAATTTATATTCACAATAAGAAATTTTATTAAGTATTTTTAGTTAAAAAGGAGTTAAAACCATGAAAATCCAGTTATCCGACCATTTCACATACAAGAGACTCCTGCGCTTCGTGTTTCCATCGATAGTGATGATGGTATTCACATCTATATACGGTGTTGTGGATGGTCTGTTTGTCTCTAATTTCGTAGGCAAGGATGCCTTTGCAGCCATCAACCTTATAATGCCGTTTCTTATGATATTCGGCGGTGTCGGCTTCATGTTCGGAACCGGTGGAAGCGCGCTTGTCGCCATGACTCTGGGTGAAAAAAAGAAGGAAAGAGCCAATGAGTACTTTACAATGATAGTAGCGGGAACTGCCATTGTCGGTGCCATAATCTCACTCATAGCCTGTTTTATCATGCGCCCGGTAGCAATATGGCTCGGTGCGGAAGGTGAAATCATCACCGACTGTGTGATATACGGCAGAATAATGATGATATTTAATATTGCATTCATGTTACAGAATGCCTTTCAGGGGTTCTTTATAACCGCTGAGAAGCCGCACCTTGGTCTTGTGACCACCGTTGCTGCCGGTCTTACGAACATGGTGCTCGATGCGCTGCTGGTCGGTGTGTTAAGATGGGGTGTTGCCGGTGCCGCAATTGCTACAGGCTTATGCCAGGTTGTAGGCGGTATTATCCCGTTGATATATTTTATACGTCATAACAACAGTCTGCTCAAAATGGTGCGCACAAAGCTTGAGATAAAGAGCATTGCCCGCGCCTGCTGGAATGGTGCCTCTGAATTTGTGTCAAACACAGCTTCATCCATTGTCGGAATTGTATATAATTTCCAGCTTCTTAAATATGCCGGCTCAGACGGTGTTGCCGCAAATGGTGTCCTTATGTATGTCCAGTTTATCTTTATTGCAATGTTTATCGGATATGCCATGGGCGGGGCGCCTATTATCAGCTACCACTATGGTGCCGGCAACACAGATGAGCTCAGGAACATGTTCAAAAAGAGCAATATAATTATGGGAATTGCCGGTGTCATCATGGCGGTGCTTGCATTTACACTTGCCGGAACGCTTTCAAAAATATTTGTGGGCTATGACCCGGAACTGTTCGCCATGACAAAGCATGCTTTCAGAATATTCTCGCTTGCGTTCATCTTCAGCGGCTTTACGATATTTGCCTCATCCTTCTTCACCGCTCTGAACAACGGCGGTGTATCCGCGGCGATATCATTTCTGCGTACCTTCATCTTCAAGATGGCGGCAGTGCTTATTATGCCGTTAATCTGGAAGCTTGACGGAATATGGTGGTCGGTTACGATTGCTGAGGTGTTCGCGCTTATCATTTCGGTGATATTTTTGGTGGTTTACAGGAAAAAATATAATTATATATAATGAATCAATCCGGGGGCAAAGTATTTTTTGCCCCTGATTTCATATAATAAATTAAAACGGATATTTGCAGTCAACTTAACCGCTGCCTGTAACTCTATTGGCTGTAATCTCGTAAATAATATTTAATTTTTCAGCCGCTACTTGACGTACAGTTTTCTGTACTTTATACTATAAATATAAGAGATAGCTATGTAAGCAATAGAATGTATATACCGTCAAAAGTAGTCAATTGAGAATGGAGGTGTTTGTTATGCTGGCTGTAAACTATACGAATCTTCGAGATAATATGAAAACCTACATGGATAAGGTCACCGATGATTGCGAAACAATGATTGTCACAAGAAAAGATAATAAGAATGTTGTCATCCTTTCGGAGGAAGCCTATAATAACCTGATGGAAAATGCCTATGTCATGGGAAATAAGGCTAACTACGACTGGCTCATGGAATCTAAAGCCCAGTTGGAGAACGGAAAAATATCTGCTCATAATCTTTCAGAGGTTAATACTGATGAATAAAATATTTACGGATAACGGATGGAAGGATTATGTCTACTGGCAGACAGAGGATCGAAAGACATTAAAAAAGATAAATAATCTTATAGATGATATTTGCAGAAACGGCAATGTGGGAATAGGAAAGCCTGAACCCTTAACCGGAAATCTTGTCGGTTTCTGGAGCAGACGCATAAATGATAAGGAGAGACTGATATATAAAGTTGATAGCGGCAATGTATATATTCTGGCATGCCGATATCATTACAGCGATACGTAATTATCATTTTTTACAATAGCTCAACATTGCTTGGCTATTGTTAAGTATAGCTTGGACACTGTTCAACTATGCTGAAATGCCATGAACAGCAGGGGAGATTATAGTATGTCACGAATAGGAATAATGGGTGGAACCTTCAACCCGATACACACAGGTCACCTTATCATTGCACAGCAGGCACTCACGCTGCTGAAGCTTGATAAAATATGGTTCATGCCGGCAGGTGACCCACCGCACAAGAATAACAGGATATTAGATAAGGACAGCCGGAAGCGCATGGTAGAGCTTGCAATACAGAACAATCCTGATTTTGAGCTGTTCACTTATGAGCTTGAGAAGGAGAGACCTAGCTATTCCGCCATAACAATGACGGAGCTTGACAAGCTGTACCCTGAACATGAATTTTTCTTTATCATGGGTGCCGATTCACTCATCAATTTTGACAAATGGTATCATCCGGAGGTTATCTGTGAGCACACAGCCCTTGTATGTGCCGACAGGAACAATATTCCTGATGATAAGCTTGAGATGGTCAAAAGGCAGCTTGAGGACAGCTACGGCGCAAGGATATATCTTGTCGATACGCCTCAGCTTGAAATCAGCTCCAGCGATATAAGGAAACGGCTTGCAGACGAACCAGCCTCCGCGCGTTACATTGTTCCTGAGGCGGTATATGAGTATATTGTCAAAAATAGGCTGTATATGTAGACATTCATAAATATAGAGAATGATTTAAGACAGCTTTAATAATATCTGATGGGATGTTTTCACTATGAGCGTGGAGACGGTTGTTTTACTTTCCAAGGGAGTGGTCGACAAGGATAATTTCAGAAAAGTGAAAGTAGATTTCTCTTTGGAGGATATGGATTTGACTGAGCTTAGGGGCAAATATTCCGAATGAAGATTGGACAGAGTTTACACCACCCAGAGCAGTGACACATTGGATGCAGGACAATAGAAAGAAAGCAACCGATTGTGTCAGATTTTACGATGAATACATAATAGCTCGCTTGGGTTCGATAAAAACAAAAGAAGAACTCTCGTTTTTATTAGGATATTATGCCCATTTAATAACAGATGCAGAGCTTCAAAGGACAATAAGAGATGATGAGCGCGTTGCATCTGCGTGGAAACGTGCTAAAGAAATACCGGAATTATGTGACCTGGCAGATGGACTAGAAGAAAACTGGGATTGCTTTAAGAAACTTATGCCGAATCGTGAGGAGAGAATGAACTTCTTCGTGATTGAACGTGAATATTTGGATGAACATCCTGATTCCGGATACTTTACTGAAATAAAAGGACTTGAAGAGTTTCCGGATTATATTGATTATCTTCCCAAAGGGGCTATACCCATGAAGGTTAAGATGATGTATTACATGCCAACATTGGAATAGGGAAGATATCCTTTTGTGGGCTTCTCCAGAGAAGAATATGAGGGTTTCCTGGAGCGCGCGGTGAATAACGTGATTAACGCTATAGAAGCTCTTGTAACGCGACAATTGGAGGTGAAATTTATGTTTATGAATATTGCAATAAGCAAAGACTGGAAGAATATCACCCTGATTTCTAAGGGCTGGTCCAGTGATAAAAAATATTTGGTCGAAACGGCTAACGGAGAATTTCAGCTTCTGCGAATTTCAGACATTGAGGAATATGAAACAAAAAAGAAAGAATATGAAATTATTACAAAATATTCTCAGCTTGGTATCAGTATGTCTATGCCGATAGAATTCGGAACCTGTAACGAAGATAAGAATGTATATATGCTGCTTAGTTGGATAGAAGGTCGTGACTTGGAAGAAGTGCTGCCGGAGCTATCAGAACAGGAACAGTATAAGCTTGGTCGTCAAGCGGGAATAATTCTCAGAAAGATACACTCAATACCTCTTGATTCGGCAGATGTTCCTGCAACAACGAAGCGCGAGAAAAAGCTGATGCAGTTGGCACGCTATGAAGAATCGGATGTGAGAATATCCGGTGACGAGATAGCTGTAGCATATGTAAAAGATAATATCAATTCTATTTGGAATAAAACGCCAGTGTATATGCATGGGGATTTCCATCCGGGGAATTTGATTTATATGCCTGACGGGAATATTGGTGTAATAGATTTCAACAGATGGGAAGTGGGAGATCCCTATGAGGAGTTTTACAAGCTTGAAAGCTTTGGTGTAGAGATAAGTGTTCCGTATTGCATAGGACAGATTGATTCTTATTTTAATGACGATGTTCCTGAAGATTTCTGGACGGCGAATGCGGTATATGTGGCGCAGGCATCATTATTTTCCATTAAGTGGGCCGAGAAGTTTGGACAGGATGAAATTGATGGAATGGTAAGAAGAGCAAGAAATTCTATGACTAATTTCAATGATTTTAAAAATACTGTCCCTAAATGGTATTCTGATAGATCAGATATGAAATAAAACAAATAGTAGAGGAGGACAGCGGCAAATTATGCGTACAGAACAAGTAGAACTAACTGTATTATGCTTAATACATAAAGATGGCAGTTATTTACTGCAAGATAGAGTAAAAAATGATTGGAAGGGCTATACACTTCCCGGAGGGCATATTGAACCGGGTGAATCTATTGTTGAGGCAGTGATTCGCGAAATGAAGGAAGAAACTGGACTTACGATTAAAAATCCACGTCTTTGTGGGGTAAAGCAGTTTCCAATTGATGGAGGGCGTTATATCGTATTCCTTTTTGAAACAGACCAGTTTGAGGGAGAACTTGCTGATTCTGAAGAAGGTAAAATGCACTGGATTAAGGATTCAGACCTTTCAAACGTAAACTTGGTAAATGACTTTGAAGAACTCATTGAAGTTATGTTGAATGATAGCCTGACAGAGTTTCAATATGTTATCGAAAATGATGAGTGGATCATTGTAAAAAAATAGTCCGTACTGATGGTTCAGTTGAGCTAAACGACAAATCCATTGTGAAGGTTATTCCTTCGTGAGATATTTATATTGAGAATGGAGTAAGGAGACTTTTGCTATGGAAAAAATAGGCCAAATTATTTGTACATATCGTAAGCTCAATGGTATTTCACAAGAGGAACTTGCCGGGATTGTAGGTGTATCTGCAGGAGCAGTTTCCAAATGGGAAAGAGATATTTCGATTGATTGGTGTTATTGCTGAAACTTTGCAAAATGTGCAGGGGAATGTTGACGATATCAGCGAAGCGCAAAGAAAAATGCTTAACATAATTAATGATATTAATGTTAAGCAATAGTTATCAAAAGTTTCAGCATATTCATATTGTCACTAAGTAGTAGCTTTTTGATATAGCGGCGGCCTGTAAATCAGGCTGCCGTAAATTATTTTATAAAAAGCAGTGAACCTTTTTCGATTTCACGCGACTATAGGGTGAAGCTTCAAAACAGATATTTTTATCTGTGATAGTAATACAGCATAGGGGGACTCTAATGGAAATAGAAGAAATGTTGGCACAAGCTGATTACTTGATGCATATAGCCGTCAGTAAATGTGATTCATGGGAGGATGCGCAGGATCTTGTACAAGAGACAATATTGGACGGATTACATGCCATAAGGAAAGGCGTGGATATTAATAATGCCAGAAATTGGCTGTGCACAGTTCTAAACAGAAAATATTATGACCTGTTACGTGAAAAATACCGTAAACCATTAGAATTTTATGGGATGGATTTCGATGTCGCGATGGAAGAAGTAAATAATCAGGCAACAGATGTAGATGAAGATGGATTGACGGAAGAGGAAAATCTCAGACGCTCCGTTGCACATCTGACAAAGCTATACCGTGAAATCGTTGTAAGACATTATTTTCATGGACAGGAAGTAAAGAAAATCGCGGATGAATTATCACTGCCTGAGAACACGGTAAAAAGCCGCCTTAGACTAGGCAGGGATAAATTGAGAAAGGATTTAGCTATGGAAAAATATGAAAAGCAGAGTTTTGAACCTGAGGATTTATGGATTTCAACCAGTGGATACATTGGATTGAATGATCAGCCACACTCGCTGGTGAACAATGATAAAATTGCAATGAACTTATTGATCTTGGCATATGAAAAGCCGGTTACGATACCGGAACTTTCGGATGCAATCGGAATATCTACTGCATATATTGAACCTGTTGTAGAGCGCCTTGTTGAAGGCGAACTGATGAAGAAGGTTGGAGATAAGGTATTTACAGATTTTATTATTTACAATCAAAAGGACTCGACAAATACACTAGAATTGCAAAAGAAACTGGCTGGTGACTTATGTGGAGAGATTTGGAAGCATGTTGAAGAAGGACTAAGAGAATTAAGATTGTCGGCTTATTATAAGAAGCAGAATTCATCACAAGCTATGAAATTGGAGGGATATTTTGTCTTACATTCTGTTTACAGAGCTGTGATAAGAGTCAGGGATGAGGTTGCCGGAAACGGTTCGAAGTATGATTATCCGGACAGAAAAAATGGTGGCAGATGGTATGCTATGGGAACTCGTTATCCTGCAAATTATGATTATGACAAGAGTCCTCAGAGTGAATATGGTATTAGCGGTGAGGCAGGTGGAAACTATGAGAATCTGCTTGGAGCGCGTACGATTGGCTTGTATGATTATGATACGAAAGCTTTGGGAAAAACGCATTCTGCTTATCATTGTGTAGGAAATTGGAGTGATGCAAGAGAGTCAGTAATGAAATTCTTATATGCGGTATATTGTGACAACGAAAGCTTCTTGCCAAGTATATCTCAAAAACTTCTTACAAATATTGAAACATTTATTGAATTGGATTTTGTAGAAAGATCAGCAACCGGAAAATTGATCTTGAACGTTCCGATACTTAGTATGGATGAAAAGAAACAGTTCTATGAACTTATGGGGGCTTATTCTGATGTATTATGTACAGAATTCCACGATTCATTCATTACTATGATAAAAAATCCTGTGATGGTTCCAAAACAGATACAGGCCGATGTGCCGGATTTTCTGCGATACATAAATACCTGCTGTTACTTTCCAAGCGCCTTGATTTATGAGGCGAGGGAGCGTGGATTATTCTTGAAAGGTTATGAAAAGCCAGTTCCACCGGTGATATTGTTTGTTGATGTTGCTGAATAGAAATTGTTATTTGATTTTATAAAGGCACATTTTATCTACAACAGTAGGTATAATGTGCCTTTATTTTTTATCATTTCTTCTTGCCCCTGCCATTGCCTTTAGGAGTCTTAAAAGCATCTGAATATCTTTGAAGAATATCCGTAAAGGTTTTGAATTCATATGGTGATTTCTTTCTTAGTATCATCGCTTTCATAGCTGCCTAGCGCGGATTTCGATATCCCGGTAGCTTCTTCAAGTTCTATTAGAGATAGTCCTGCAGCTGTTCTTAAATCTTTTAATTTTTCTCCAAGCGTTAGCTTGCAATTCATGTATATCACTTCTTTCATCTCATTTATAAACGGTTACTGACACATTATGCAGCAGAACAACAGTTCGAATCAACAAGGATTTCCATAAGCGTGAAAATTCTTATTTTTTTGCCTTAAATCCTACTTTTTGGATATACGGGAAACGGCCTCGGTTTTTGAGAAAATCGCTATACAAACCAAAATTAAATGAGCGTTCCAAATCAATACCGATTCGGGGAAGCTAAGCGATGACCGGAATTCCGTGAGCGAGCCAAGGTCGTGATAACGGCACAGTCCAAAACAGTCCACAGGGCTAAAGAAACCAAAGGTTACAAGAATCAATTCCAACAATATAAATCAGATTGCAAAACATGCGAACGAAACTGGAGCTGTTTATAAGAGTGATGTTGAAGAGCTTACCGCGGGGCAGAGAGAAATACAGAAGTTGCTCCGCGATATTTTTTCTGAACTTGCAAAGATTCAGTAGGAGGTAACGGTACTATGGCGGCAACGAGATTAATTCCCATGCATCTGCAAAAGAGCAGGAGCATGGGACAGTGCTTAAAGGAAAGAACTGATTACGCGAAAAATGATGAAAAAACAGAAGCCGGGGAATATGTATCATCTTATGAATGTGATCCTGACACTGTGGATCTGGAATTTGAAATCACAAAGAATCAGTATGCGGTTAACACCGGAAGAAGTCCAAGAGAAAAGGACGTAATTGCTTATCAGATTAGGCAATCCTTATTTGCGTAGAGATCAGATTTCAAGCGAGAGTATTTATGAATTTCTTTTACACTTTGATGAATTATATTCTATGGCATCAGAGGTAGAGAGAAAGCAATTTATGCAGACGTTCATCGACCGCATAGATATCTTTCCGGAAAGACGTGAGGACGGTAATTGGATTAAGAATATATCCTTTAAGTTTTATGTTCCGGTTATGAAAGAGGGCAAAGCGCCGGCGAATATCAAGGGTATTACCCTTAATAAAGAAGACAATACAGGTGATTTAGTACCTTTGGAAAAGTTGATGACACTTGAGACATCCTTTTTGTATGGGTTTTTACATTATTAAAGAAATCTGCTTCACAAAACTGTCATCTTGTAATATAATAAGGGACAGGTTCAAAATAAATGTGTGAGGTGAGTATAATGCCATTGACCAGATTTCAGGCTGAAAATTTTACAGTGTTTGAAAATATTACAATTCCTTTCAGCAAAGGACTTAATATTTTAGTAGGAGAAAACGGTATGGGAAAAACCCATATTATGAAATTGGCTTATGCCGCATGTCAGGCATCCAAGCATGATGTTTCTTTTCCATATAAAACTGCAATGCTTTTCCGTCCGGATCAATCCAGCATAGGGCGCTTGGTAAACAGAAATAAAAATGGCAATAATACAGCCAGAATTTCAATAGAATCCGATACATCCAAGCTTGGAATGACCTTTTCCACAAAAACAAAAAAATGGGAGGCTGAGGTCAAAAACGAAGATAAATGGGAGAGACAGATGTCGGATCTTACCAGTGTCTTTATCCCGGCAAAAGAGATTTTGTCGAATGCATGGAATCTTAATGCTGCCGTAAAGATGGGAAATGTCGAATTTGATGACACCTATCTTGACATTATTGCTGCTGCCAAGATTGATATTTCAAGAGGTGTTGATTCATCATCTAAGAAAAAATATTTAGATATTTTGCAGAAAATCAGCAATGGAAAGGTAAAGTTACAGGATGAGCGTTTTTATCTTCAACCCGGAACACAGGCAAAGTTAGAGTTTAATCTTGTAGCAGAAGGTCTGCGAAAAATTGCACTTCTATGGCAATTAATAAAGAATGGAACTTTGGAAAATGGTGCTGTCCTTTTTTGGGATGAGCCTGAGGCAAATATTAATCCCAAATATATCCCTGTATTAGCCGAGCTATTGATTATGCTTGAAAGTGAAGGAGTGCAGATTTTTGTCTCCACACATGATTATTTCTTATCCAAATATATTGAAATAAAACGTACTAAAGAAAGTGCAATACAATATATTTCTTTATATAAAGACGATGAAAATAAAATTCAGTGTGAGACATCGGATGAATTTGAGTTACTTGAACACAACACAATAATGGATACATTCCGCCAGCTTTACAGAGAAGAGATTGGAGTGAAATAAAGTTGAAGATAACCATACCCGAATCAGACATGCTTTTCGGTGAATTTAATGAGGAAGATTTGTTCCATATAGAGAAATCCAATATATATAAGGATATAGGCTCAAACATAAAAACAGTTGAATTTATTTTAAAGCAGAAGAATAACATTATTCTTTTAGAAGCCAAAAAAAGCTGTCCTAATGCCTCCAATAAAGATGAATCTCACAATAAGCAGACAAAGTTTGAGGAATATTATTCATCCATAACAGATAAATTTATTGAATCCCTGCAGATATTTCTCGCATCGATTCTCAATAAACTGCCGGATAATTCCGATGTAGGAACCGCTATCAAAAAAATTGATGATATGAAAGATATTCAAATACAGTTTATTCTTGTAATAAAAAATGCCCATGATATTGCCTGGCTTGCCGGACCATTGGCTGAACTAAACAATCGTTTACTTCAATATCGTAAAATCTGGAAAATAAAGATTAAAGTTCTCAATGAGGAACTGGCAAAAGAAATGGGTCTGATATGTAATTATAAATAGAAATTAGAATCGAGGACAAAAATGGACAACGAACAGATTACACTTATAAAGAAAAACCTTATGAAGAAGCTCACCCCTTCAAGGTACGAGCATACACTGGGTGTAGCATATACGAGCGCCGCACTTTCCATGAGATACGGCTATGACATGGACAAGGCTTTTATGGCGGGACTTCTGCACGACTGCGCAAAGTATCTTTCCGGAGAACGTCTTTTAGAAAAATGTGCCAGGTTCGGTATTGAGGTAAGTGAGGCAGAAAAACGTCAGCCGGATCTGCTGCACGCGAAGGTTGGTGCCTATTATGCCGAATACAGGCATGGTGTTATGGACCCGGAGATATGTCACGCCATCCGCTGCCATACAACAGGCTGCCCCGATATGAATCTGCTTGACATGATAGTGTATGTGGCTGATTACATCGAGCCGAACCGCGACAAAGCGCCGAGGCTTCCTTATTATCGTGAGCTTGCCTTCAAGGACTTAAGGCAGTGCACCTACGAGATCCTTGAAGGCACTATTGAATATGTGCGCTCCAAAAACGGCACAATAGATGATACAACAGTTAAGGCATATGAAAGCCTCAAAGCCAAAATATAATTTACAAGGCTAAATAATACATTTATCCGGAGGTAATTTATGGATTCAAAGGAATTGACAAAAATAATTTACAGCGCCCTTGATGATAAGAAGGGTGAAAATATAAAGATACTTGATATCAGCAAGGTATCCGTTATCGCAGATTATTTTGTGATAGCAAACGGCAGCAATATCAATCAGGTACAGGCTCTTGCAGACAATGTCAAGGAAGAGCTGTATAAGCTTGGACTGGAGCCTAAGAACGTGGAGGGATACCGCAGCGCCTCATGGATTCTACTTGACTATACGGACGTTATAGTGCATGTGTTCTCCAAGGATGACCGATTTTTCTATGACCTTGAGAGAATATGGCGTGACGGCAGGGAAATAGAGGTTAAGGATCTATGAGATTAAGCTACGAAGATGCCATGAAGCTTATCCACAATGCAGAAATGGCGGGCAGCATCATGGGTGTGGATACCATGCGTGAGCTTATGAATCATCTTGGCAATCCTCAGGACAAGCTAAAGGTGATACACATTGCCGGAACGAACGGAAAGGGTTCGACTCTTGCGATGCTTTCGACAATCCTCACCACGGCCGGGTATAAAGTTGGACGGTATATCTCACCAACCCTTGTCGCATATCTCGAACGGATACAGATTGATGGTGAATATATTTCAGAAAATGCTTTTGCCGGTATCATGGGAGAGCTTGCGGATGCAGTTGAGGCTATGAAGCTGTCTGCTTCAAGGCTACCGACCGCTTTTGAGCTTGAGACTGCGGCGGCATTTCTGTATTTTTACAGACAGAAGGTGGATTTCGTTGTGTTAGAGACCGGTCTTGGCGGTGAATGTGACGCAACTAACGTATGTTCAAATCCGCTGTGCTGTGTATTTACGTCAATCGGCTTAGACCACATGGGTATACTTGGGAATACATTGAATGAGATTGCCTCAGTCAAGGCAGGAATCATCATGCCTGGGACAACAGTCATCACCACCACACAGGAAAGTGAAGCGATGAATGTTATTGAGAACAAGTGTTCAGATACCGGCAGCAGGCTTATAATATCAGATTATATGACAGACGCCATGAACATAAGCTACGCCTCATGTCCCTGGGATGATGATTGTACATGCTACATCCACAGAAGGGCAGGACTTATCAAGCTTAGACTACGCGGAACTTACCAGATTATCAATTCATGCCTTGCAATATCATGTGTTGAGGCACTTATGGACATGGGGTATAATATTTCCTATTCAGACATCAGGGATGGTATTTATGCTACGCAGTGGTTTGGACGCTTAAGTCTTATCGGCAGCCAGCCGCCATTCTTTGTTGACGGAGCACACAATGAGCCCGCCGCAAGGCAGCTTAGAACATCTGTTCTTGAATATTTTACAACCGAAAGCCTTGGCTGCCGCAGGCTGATATACATAATGGGTGTGTTCGCAGACAAGGACTATGAGAAAATAATCGAACTTATGCTCCCTATGGCTGACCATATTTTTACAATAGCCACTCCCGGCAATGTCCGGGCTATGCCGGCAGAGGAGCTTGCGGAGCATATAAACAAAAAGAAAAATATTGCCGAGGCATGTTGTAATATCGAAGCAGCAGTCGAAAGAGCAGTTACTTATAATAACGGTGATGTGGCGGTGCTTGCATTTGGCTCACTTTCGCATCTTAACCGGATAAGAGAGGCATACAACGAATGGATAAGGAAAAGATAAAGGATGGGGTTAAGCTGATTCTTGAAGGAATCGGTGAGGATATATCACGCGAAGGGCTGCTTGAAACACCCGGCAGAATCGCGCGTATGTATGAGGAAATATTTGCCGGGATAGACAAGGACAGAACCGCACAATACAGGGCATCGGCTTCATATCCGGATATTCCGGATAAAAATAAGAGTGCTTCTAAGGATAATGATGAGATAATTGTCCGCGACATCCTTTCAAAAACCTTTGCGGCGCAGAAGGGGCAGCTCATACTCGAGAAGGACATCACCTTTTACTCAATGTGCGAACACCATCTGCTTCCTTTTTACGGAAAGGCACATATTGCCTACATTTCAAACGGCAGGGTAGCAGGTCTTAGCAAGCTTGCAAGAACGGTGGAGGAGTACGCCAAGCGCCCGCAGCTTCAAGAGCGCCTGACCGCACAGATTGCTGATGCCATTATGAAATATCTTCATGCAGATGGAGTCATGGTTGTTATCGAGGCCGAACATATGTGTATGACCATGCGCGGTGTGAAAAAACCAGGCAGCAGGACAATGACCTATGTATGCAGAGGTTCCTTTGAGAACGATAGTGCGGCTGTGGACAGAGTACTGAATATGATAAAATACTGAGCACAATTAATTTCTTTTGTCTCATAAATCATTAAGGAGAATATTTATGCTTATCGGAAATAAGAATTTTGACCTTGAAAACAGTGCCTATGTGTGTGGCATTTTAAACGTAACACCCGATTCATTTTCAGACGGAGGATGTTACAATAATATTGATGCTGCTCTTTTTCATACGGAGGAAATGATAAAGGATGGAGCTGCTCTTATAGATATCGGTGGGGAATCCACACGTCCGGGTTACACGATGATATCTGATGATGAGGAGATTGAGCGCGTTGTGCCTGTTATCAGAGCTGTAAAAGCACGTTTTGACATACCTGTATCACTTGATACATACAAGGCAGGTGTTGCGGCAGCGGGAATTGAGGCAGGTGCAGACCTTATAAATGATATATGGGGGCTTATGCACAACACAAGCACCTCCGATGACGGCAGCATTATATCGCCAATGGCTGTGCTGCTCGCAAAATCCGGTCTTCCATGCTGTCTTATGCATAACAGGAAATCAGATAAATACAATGACTTTATCACCGATTATCTTGATGATAACAGACTTATCATCGACTGTGCGTTAAAGCACGGCATATCTAAGGAAAATATTATCCTTGACCCGGGCGTCGGCTTTGCCAAATCGCTGGAACAAAACCTGATTGCAATAAATACGCTTGACAAGCTCTGTGCACTGGGTTACCCTGTTCTTCTTGGAACCTCAAGAAAATCCGTAGTCGGGCTCACACTCGACCTTCCAAGGGATGAGCGCGTTGATGGAACCGTCGCCACAAGCGTTATCGGGCTTATGCGCGGTGCCTCAATATTCAGGGTACATGATGTTAAGGAGAACTTCCGCGCACTTAAGATGGCAGCAGCAGTTATTGGAAAAAGCTTTAATGCATAATATGCATAAATATAATACGTTATACACTCGTACATTAAATTAGCATGTTTTGACCACTACGTCATTCTATAGAAATATATTCTTCACAGAAGGAGTACTACAAATGGACATAATTCATATAAAAAATCTTGAAGTATTTGCCAATCATGGTGTATTTGAGGAGGAGAATCGTCTTGGGCAGAAATTTATAATAAACGCTGACCTGTATACTGATTTTAGGAATTCAGTTGGACATCGTGTATTCACTGAGGACTTTCAGCATGCCGGCTACACACCGGAAGACCTTGATTCTTCCATAGACTATGGAATGGCATCTGAAAAAATTGCAGAATTTCTGACAAATGATACCTATGAACTTATTGAGACGGCTGCAAGCAGGCTTGCGGAGTATCTGCTCACAACGATACCGCACTTACACAAAATACACCTTGAAATAAAGAAGCCCTGGGCTCCTGTAAAGCTGCCAATGGAAACTGTATCTGTTGAACTTACAAGAGGCTGGCACCGTGTATATTTATCACTTGGCTCCAATATGGGGGAGCGTGAAATATACCTGCAGAACGCACTTAATGCCCTGCAGAACCATTCCTGTATCCGTCTGAATAAAGTATCACCTATATATGAAACTGAGCCATACGGCGGAGTAGAGCAGCAGAGCTTTTTGAACTGCTGTGCCGCTGTCGATACAATTCTCGAACCGAATGCGCTGCTGGATTTTCTTAACGCTGTTGAAGCCGTGAACAACCGTACCCGCGAAATCCACTGGGGACCAAGGACACTTGATATAGATATTCTTCTGTATGATGACCTGATTATGCATACAGAAAGACTCTGTATTCCACATATCGACATGCACAACCGCATGTTCGTGCTTAAGCCGCTCAGCGATATTGCACCTTACGCATACCACCCGGTCAAGCGTGCTGTGGTGCAGGAGCTTCTTGCAGAACTTGAGCAGAATAAAATAGGTAAATAAAATAAGTGAAATCCACTTCAAGATACTACCCACATCTTAATTATAATATATGATTCGAGTGTCAAAACATGTCAATTTAGTTTATGAGTGTATAACGTATTATATTTATGCACAGCTAGCTATATACAGCATGTTTTGACACCCGAATCAATATAGGAAAAGCAATGATTATCTTTTAAGCAAAAAGCCATGAGAATGAAGCTGGTCTGCTCAAAAAAGTGAGCAGTAATTTCATTCTCATGGCTTATAATATACGTATGTTTAATCTACCAGTGTCCTTATAAGACGTATAACCTTTCCGAGTATCTCCACATGATCAACAATAATCGGCTCCATGAAGTCATTCTCAGGCTGAAGTCTGAAATGTCCGTCTTCCGCATAGAATCTCTTGACCGTCGCAGAATCATCAACAAGAGCAACGATAACCTCGCCATTCTGTGCCGTATTAGTCTGCTCAACAATGATATAATCCCCGTCAAGAATTCCCATATTAATCATGCTGTCTCCCTTGACACGAAGTATAAATGTCTCCTTATTAGGAAGCAGATTCGCCGGGAAAGGGAAGTAGTCGGTAATATTCTCGACTGCAAGCAGCGGCTGTCCGGCAGCCACAGTTCCTATAACCGGAATACTTGCGATCTCCGTCTCTGTTCTGAGATAATTAAATGAATCATCCATAATCTCAATTGCACGCGGCTTAGTCGGGTCTCTTCTTATATATCCGTTCTTCTCAAGTGTCTCAAGATGGGAGTGGACGCTGGAGGTCGACTTAAGATGCACTGCCTCACAAATCTCGCGTACCGCCGGCGGATATCCCTTCATAAGTATCTCCTTCTTAAGAAAATCTAATATTTCCTGTTGTTTAGGTGTAATTCTTCCACTTGGCATATAAAATCCTCCTCTATGTAATCGATAAATCCAATTAACCGTAATGATACCTTATAACTCTACAGCTATAGGCTGATTATCTTATGTTTTTTCTAAAAGCACTACATTTAAAATTGCCGTTAGTTAAATTAGTTAAAACTGTTTTGTATATTATATCATAAACCTATCAGAAATGCAAACAAATGTTCAAAATAAATGTTCCGAATAAATGTTCGATTTATATATTGACAAACGCGTGTTCGGATGTTATATTGTACTCACAGTCTAACAAATATATGTTCGATACATTGCATAGGAGGAATCATTATGAAAATAACTACAGCCAGAAATTTCACAGTAGTTGAAGGCGGTTTATCTGTCAATGAGATTTTAAGAAAGAGCCGTCAGGCGGTAGCACGTAGAAAAAGAATAAAGAAGATTAGCATTATATCATTTATTCTGGTGCTCATAGCCGTATTTACCATAATCATATTCAGCAATATAGTCCACGCCGGTGATGAGCATGCAGCCGATAATTCTGTGAAAGGCTACACATACATAACTGTATCCCGGAATGACACTCTTTGGAGTATTGCATGTGAATATTCAGATGAACATTATTCCTCCGTATACCAGTATATCCGCGAAGTCATGACCTTGAATGGCCTTACCGGTGATTCCATATATGCGGGTTCGAAGCTTATGATTCCTGTATACACTGCGCCTGATTATTTATAGAATATGTTTACCTCTAATATGTTCCGTTTTTTCAGGCCAGTCCTCCAGGTTACCGCTGACAATGGCGGTGAACAGTCTTGTATGAAAGCCCGGAGCTTCTGAATTAATTTTTTTTATCAGCTCCTTTGTTTCCTCGCGCTTGGTTATGCCATCAGCAGGGCACATATTCTTAACCACCGGAAGCCTATATTTATTGGTAAATCCTATAATATCAGCCTCCGGTACATATATAAGAGGGCGTATCAGGGTGAGCTTCGTCTTGTCCAGATGGCTCATAGGTGAAAACGTATGTATTCTTCCTTCATATATAAGTGACATCAGGAAGGTTTCATTTATATCATCTCTGTGGTGTGCATAAGCTATCTTATTGCAGCCAAGCTCCAACGCCTTATTATTGAATGCACCTTTTCTCAACTTTGCACATAGAGCACATGGATTAGTCTCTTTTCTTATGTTGAATACTATATCATTTATTTCTGTATCAATTATATAATATGGAATATCAAGTTCATGACACAGCTTTTTAACCTCGGAAAAATCCATTCCACCTATCCCTAAATGCACCGTCAATGCATAGATTTCAAATTTCTTAGGGTAGAATTTTCTAAGCCCACTCAGTGCATAGAGTAGTGTAAGGCTGTCCTTTCCACCCGATATTCCAATGGCAATTTTATCACCATCCTCAATAAGACCATAATCATCTACAGCCTTGCGTGTATAACTTAATAATCTCTGAAGCGTCATGCAATAATCCTCCAATCACACATATCATGATGTTGGGGTCAAAACATGCTCTATAAACTTGGTGTGTATAACGTATTATATTTATGCATATCACGACTTTTGGGAGAAGCTTAGATGTTCTTAGAACTCTGCTAAGTCCCCAGCCAAAAGCAGCACGGATGCTGCTTTAGAAGCAATGCATACACGGATGTATGCCGGCTTCGGTGGCGCATATATAGAAAACCTTTATCAGAGTTCTTAGAACATCTTGCTTCGGACAGCGGAGCTGATATGTATAAATATAATACGTTATACACTCATACATTAAATTTGCATGTTTTGACCCCAACATCATATCATTTATACATATATAATTTTTTGAACCCAATTAAAATCTATCCGATTATATCCTTTATTTTTTTTATAGTCAAGCCTGCCATATTTATGGTATAATGAATACCAGAGCGTTAACAAGTTGACATAATTGATAAATGTCAAATATCAATTATAAACGAAGTTAATAATATATTGAATTTATGTGTTCATATATTTATTACAGACCCCTGTGAATCGACAGTACAGCGCACCAATTAAAGCAAGTCAAAAAGCACCTGCATTGATGAAAATAAAAAGAAAGGCATTACCATAATGAGCGAAAATTTTACAATACAACAGCTTAACTTCAAATTGCGAAAAGCATTAAACGAACAAAAAATAACAGAGCTTACAGAAATACAGAGTCTCTGTATTCCACAAATAATAGAAGGGCATAATGTATCCGGTGGTGCAAAGACCGGTACCGGCAAGACACTTGCGTATCTTATACCTGTATATGAATATTTGTTGAAGCTGTCTCCGGAAGAGACTCATGATTTTGCATGTGTTATAGCCGTTCCTGCCAAGGAACTTGCATTCCAAATATCCAGACAGATTGAATTACTTTCAAAGAATCTTAGTTCTAACGCCAAGGCAGTGGTAGCGGTAGGTAATTTTAACATGCAGCGTATGGCAGAATCACTAAAAAACAAGCCAACATTCGTAATAGGAACACCTACCAGACTCAAGGAGCTTATCTCCTTAAAGAAACTACCTGCACATAAGTGTAAATATCTTATATTCGACGAAGCAGACAAGCTTATAGATAAGGATAATATCCAGCTTAGCATTGATTTAAAGAAATGCTTTTACAGGGATGTACAGACTTTATTTTTTACAGCCACATTTGGTGAGAAGTATCAGAATAACCTTGATAAGACGGGACTTGATATTGTTAAAATATCTACCAGCCGTATTGTATCAACACCAGACACAATCAAGCATTATTATGTTGTATGCATGCACAGGGATAAGAACGAGACTGTCCGCAAGGTTCTAAAGGCATCTAATGCAGCTAAGGCAATTATTTTTGCCAATAAGCGCTACGATATTGATGAGATAACACAGAAGTTAAAGTATCATAATTATAAAGTCGAAGCCTTACATGCTGAGGGCAACAAGTTCCGCAATAAAAACATTGTTAAAGATTTCATGGATGGAAAGCTGCAATATGTAGTCGCATCAGATTATGCGGCTCGCGGAATGCATTTTGATGATGTGGATGTCATAATCAACATAAGCCTTCCTGAGGAATCCACCGAATACGTTCACCGTGCCGGTCGCTGTGGACGCAACGGAAAAAACGGCATGTGCATATCAATCATAACAGATGGCGAAACCAACAAGATCAAAAAATTCCAAAAGGATCTTGCAATCAATATGGTTGAAAGAAGCCTGTATCAGGGCAAGCTGGTTGCAAAAAAATAAAAAGCTGTCAAGGTTATACAAAGCAGTACCAAACACAAGGCACCAATATATAATAAAAACATAAAAAGTGCCGTATATAGGAACATAGCTGATTATAGCTCTAAAATCCATAATATGGCACTATGTTTCTTTTTCGCATCCAACTATTCGTTAAACCTGAGTTTAACGAATAGTTGTACAGCACTCCACCGACAATAAAATACACAGAAATCAGGTAAAAATATGGCAGAAAAGACATATCATGAACAGGAACGCAACAAATGTATTTTAGAGCTTAGAAGATTGCAGAGTGAACTGCCAAAGTTTCTAAAGGATTACTTTCGCGGCATAGAATATTCAACAGCCCCGCGGACACAGATTGCTTATGCAACCGACTTGAAGACATTCTTTGAGTATATTAAGGATACTAACTCCATGTACAAAAACACAGATATCCACGATATAGACCTTGGTATCTTAAGCAGGCTCAATGCACAGGATATTGAAGAATATCTGGATTATCTGAAGCTGTACACAAAAAACGGACATGAGCTCGCAAATGACGAACGTGCCATCAAGCGTAAGCTGTCAGCACTTCGCTCAATGTATCATTATTATCATAAGAACCGTATTATTAAGGAAAACCCTGTCACACAGGTTGACCTTCCAAAAATACATAAAAAACAGATTATACGTCTTGATGATGAAGAAGTCGGTGAATTACTCAATGTTGTCGAATCAGGTGAACATCTTACCAAAAAGCAGTCCGAATGTCACGATAAGCTTAAGGTGCGCGATACGGCTATATTAACCCTGCTTCTCGGAACAGGAATCCGTGTATCTGAGTGCGTCGGAATAAATCTTGATGATGTCGATTATATCAACGACAGAATAAAGATTGTCAGAAAAGGCGGTTATGAATCCTTCGTATACTACGGTGAGGAGGTCAGGCAGGCGCTTCTTGACTATATGGAGGAACGTGATGAAATTGAACCTATGGAAGGACATGAAAACGCCCTTTTCCTCTCCTCACAGCGGCGCCGCATAACAGTCCGCAGCATTGAACTTCTCGTAAAAAAGTATGCCTCCACTGTCACCGGAAAGCACATTACACCGCATAAGCTCAGAAGCACATACGGAACCAATCTCTATAAGGAAACCGGAGACATCTATTTAGTAGCCGATGTTCTTGGACACAGCGATGTAAATACAACACGTAAGCACTACGCTGAACTTGAGGAGGACAGAAAAAAGAAGTTCAAGGATGCCGTCACCTTGCGGCATAAAGATAACCAGGATACTTGAGGCCAGGTATAATCCTAGCCTCAATGCTTCTGAAATAAGCCAATCCGTTAATCAACCTTCTGTAACTCAAGCTCCAGCACACCTATATTCCCATACACATCCGAGGCGCTGAAGCGGATACGTACTCTTCCATTCTCCTCTGAAAGCTCATACGTCAATGAACCATCAGCTAGTTTACATAAATCTGTTACCGTAACCATCCCCTTGATGTAGTCCGGATTTTCAATCTGTGCCTGATTTATTTCGGTTATTTCCCTGTTGAGTTCGATAACCGGTGGTGTTGTATCCATAACATGCAGATAACACCTTTTCTCTAAATATGTTCCATAGACATCCGCAGAGTAGAATTTTACCAGGTAATCGCCCGGAAGCAGAAATCCATTTATGTTCATTCCTGCAATCTGTGCCTCTTTATATGCGGACAAATCAACCCTTTCCATAAGATATTTTCCTATATCCTCACCCGATTCGTCCGTAAGCTTCACATCATTAAAAATCACTTTAATTAGTGTACTTCCTGTCTCTGAATCTAAGAGTGAATATGCAACCTGCCCGAACTCTGCAGTTTTATCAGAAACATTGTCTATCGCACCAAGCTTATATGGACTAAACACATAATTTGCCTCATTATCAGTAGGGTCACAGCCATATCCATCCGGAATCTCCGGTAGACTACCCGCTATAAAATATTTAGAATCCATTGTTGAGTTGATAACTGTGTACAAGTCATCATACGATTTTCCGTTTAAAAACTGCTGGTTATACAGCTCACTATCCTGATAGCTTTTACATATAATCACCTCAGCCGTTGATGGTACATTCTCATATATTTCCCTTGCACTTGCCACAGACAATGTAATTCCGCTGCAATCAGAATATTCATCAATTATACTGTCAATGCCTGCATTTATACCAGCACTCCCACCATTTATATCATCACTTTCTGCTTTGACACCGGCATTGCCCACATTTCCACCTGCATTTTCTGCGTTTTCATCCCCTCCTTTTATATTTGAATTATTATTTCTCTCATATTTCTTTATACTTTCATACGATTCCTTCACTATGGAATTATAATTATTGTTTTCCGTATAAAGTGCCGAATGAAATTCTATGCCATTAATCAGTGAATAATACTGAACATAATATTCTTCTTCGTTGTATGTCAACTCTTTCCAGAGCATCTTAGTCGATGCCGACATGGTCTCCTTTAAAACAACCCGATTCATGTTATTCAGGTACTTACTCACGCCACTTCCAATATTACACCCTGCCGCACCTGCAATATCAATAAGCTCACCATCCTGATTAAAGGTACAATATGCTATAGCTCCGTCGTCAACAAATATATATACCTTATATCCGGCAATTGTATCTAAAATATCTCCAGCTGCAGAGGTACCCTGTTGCTCCGTTCTATCTGCTACAAGTGTAGTCTCTTCTGCTATGTTATCCCCATTTGAATTATTATATCCCCGCAATATAATACTGGCAGCAATCAGACAAATTGCTGCCAGCATTACAACAACCAGAATATAATATACCTTATTATTCTTATTATTGCGTATACTCGTAAGGATACTTCTATTCTTCCTGTAATACATAAATCCCTTCACTTTCAAAATCAATACAAAAATTACTCATAATCGAGTCAGATTACGAATGAAATTTCAAATCTGATGCCCGGTTATATCCAACCTCCCAGTTCCGGCAAGTTATATAAATACCTCTCGGAACATGATAACAGAATACGGTGTTAACTAGATTGTACCACCGGCATACTCCTGCTTGGTCTTAATATACTGCTTAAGAAGTTCAACTGTTCCGTCAACGCCTAAAATACTGGAGTCAATACACAGGTCATAGCTCTTGGAATCTCCCCACTTCTTGCTTGAATAATAGTTATAATAATTGGCTCTCTTCTTATCAGTCTTTATGCAGAGATCCTTGGCCTTCTCATCTGTATATCCGTAAAGTCTCTTTATACGGGCTACCTTGGCATCCATCTGTGCTTTAATAAATACCTTTATAGTATTGTCATGCTCCTCAAGAGCATAATCTGCACAACGTCCTACAATAATACAGCTCTCCGTATCGGCAAGCTTCTTAATAGCATCAAACTGCGCTAAAAACACCTTATGATTCAAAGGCATATCAATAAATGATGATGTTGAATATCCCATAGAATATGTATCCATTACTAATGAATACAGGAAACTGTTAGTAGGCTTCTCATCATGATTATGAAAAAGCTCTTCGCACATACCACTCTCTTTTGAAGCCAATGCAAGCAGCTCCTTATCGTAACACTTAATCCCCATATCAGCGGCAAGCTTACGTCCTATCTCTCGTCCTGCACTTCCGTACTCGCGTCCTATTGTGATTACTAATGGTTTACTCATATGAACCGCTCCCTTCATGTATCTGTAAATTCGCAGATAACTCTTTTCTATGCTGTTCATTATACACCAATTTACAGATTATTTCCACCTTTTTTTGTACAAAATAAAGCACATCTGCAAAATACGTTTTTTCCATCCATTTATCTGATAGTATATATTATAATTCTCAATACTTTTAGCAAAATTAATCCTTAGATAAAAAACAACCCAGGACCGGACTACAAATAAACTCCGGTTCTGAGCTGTTAATTCAACAATCAAAACTGCAATACGTGATTATCAGTTTAATATACCATATTTATCAATTCAATATATTATTTTGCAGCAGCCTTTTTCCTCTTTCCAAACAATGTATCCCATCCCTCAATAACAAGGAATATGGCAAGCACAACAAGAAGCGCACCGATAATTGTCTGCGCCCAAGGTCCCCAATCAGCGCCACCCTTAGCGATAATACCGATCTGATTCTTGATTGTAAAACACAATGAACAGATTGTAACAACAATCATAAATGCCATAGGGATTAAGAACATCTTATTGTTCTTTCCGCAGTTTGCAAGCCATGCTGCAACAGCTAAAAGACCGATTCCTGCAAGAAGCTGGTTAGCAGCTCCGAAAAGTCCCCATATCTTAGAGTAACCTGTCATACCAAGTGCAACTCCAAGTACAACTGTGAGAATGGTTGCAAAATAAGGATTGACAAGAACCTTCTTCCAGCCACTCTTTACATCCTTCGCAGTCTGTCCCGGCTCAAGCCAGAACTCCTGGAACATGAAACGTGCAAGACGTGTCGCTGTATCAAGTGATGTAAGGCAGAAAGCTGAATATGTAAGTGTAAGCAATGTTCTTAAAATCTTGACAGCGTTAGGACCAAGCCCTGAGTACATATTGGCGATACCACCTGCGAAAATACCTGTAGCTCCGACAAGCTTGGTATCAGGGTTAGCTGCATTGTACTTATATGCATAATTGATAGCGCATACAGTCACAACTGCAAGGACACACTCAAGAAGCATTCCGCCGTAAGCGATAGGTCTGGCCTCCTTCTCCTTATCAAGCTGCTTGGATGTTGTACCTGATGATACAAGTGAGTGGAAACCTGATATGGCACCACATGCAACTGTTGTAAAGAGAACAGGGAACATATACTGTATGCCGTTTCCGTTGTCAATTGCAAATCCCTCAAATGCCTGAAGACCATCAGCACCGCCTAAGTCAGCATGTGATACGAATACTCCGACAAGAGCAACAGCAAGCATGGCATAGAGAAGAAATGAGCTTAAGTAATCACGCGGCTGGAGAAGAATCCACACTGGTGTTACCGAAGCTATCGCAATGTATAATCCTACAATAATCATCCATACCTTGTATGAAAGATATATAGGATGGAAATTCATTCCTATTGCCATACATGCGACAATGGCGAGCACACCGATTATTGTGGCAGCACCCATCGGAACATTACGTCTGTATACAAGAAAACCAAAAATAATAGCAATTACAATAAATAAAAGTGAAACCATTGCAACCGAGGCGTTCGTATCCTTAACTGCCTCACTAACAGCAGCTCCCGCAGCATTGGTTGTACCGAATGTACCCGCAACAATCGATGCGAACGCAGCCACAACAAGGATAAGAGTAAGGTATGCGAAGATAATAAAGAGTCTCTTTGCTCTCTTTCCCATATTGACTGAAATAATCTCACCGATTGACTGGCCCTTGTGGCGAAGCGATGCAAATAATGCACCAAAATCATGCACACCGCCGAAGAAGATGCCTCCGATTAATACCCACAAAACAACAGGAACCCAGCCAAAAATAGCAGCCCCGATAGGTCCTGTTATAGGTCCTGCACCTGCAATAGATGAAAAATGATGTCCCATAAGAACAGGCGCCTTCGCCGGAACATAATCTACACCATCCTCTAACTCATGAGCCGGTGTTGGAGTGTCACTTTCGCCTACACCCCACTGTTTACAAAGCCATCTGCCGTAGAAAATATAACCACAGATAAGGATTGCAATACAGACTAAGAGAAGTACTAATGAATTCATTGTTAACTCTCCTTTTCCTTTTTGTGATAAAATATTTTTTTCATAAATTTCGCTGATGACTTTCCGGAAAAGTTACTGTCGATAATGGAATCATCAAAAACGGCAACAACATTATGATAATCCATCCAACCATGCAGTGAAAAATGAAAACTTTTGTAAATGCGGGTCTTTTTAATAGTGCGAATCACATCTGCATCACATGAATCACATAGAAAAACCGCTGTCAGATATGTATACATGTGTCCCGGACCGACATTCATCCTGTCCATTCCGTCATTATACACATAATCCCTACATTTTTTAAATAAATCCATGGTCAGCTCCGGCATACTAAAAAGATACAGAAACTCTTCGCGGTCTGCCGACCACAGCTCTGCCTTCCGGGATATAACATACTTCTGAGAGTGCTCAAAGAAATCACACCTTGATATGAGAGGATAATCATTCTGCTCCACAGCTTCTATGACTTCTTCATCTGTCCTTCCCTTACCTGCACCGCCCTCACGTATTGCCGATTCTCCACCGTCAAACCTGTGAATATTATAATAAGACCTATAGACTCTCAATAATGTTTCACACGCCTGTGAACGTGTCAGCGAAAATACTTTTTTAGAACGGTGCATAATGTTTCAATCCTTATTTTTTTCTTTCTTATAATTATCAAATTTATTTAAAAAATGATTATTGTAAGAATATCATTTTTATTTAAGGATTTCAATAGAAAATTCATAATTTTTTAAGATTTTATTTTGCACAGTAATTGGGTAAAGTAGTAAGGCAGTGGTGCCTCAAATTCCATGTACTCCCCGGTTCTTGGATTGTTAAAGCCAAGTATTCTGGCGTGCAGGGTCTGTCCCTGAAGCTTATAAGGTGATTTATACGGACAGTACAGCTCATCCCCAAGAAGCGGGTGCCCTATGCTTGCCATGTGGACGCGTATCTGGTGCGTCCTGCCCGTCTCAAGAGTACAGCGGATGTAGGAAAACTTATCGTAGCTCTCTAACACCTCATAATGTGTCACGGCACGCTTGCCATCCTTGACAATCGCCATCTTCTTTCTGTCCGCACTGCTCCTGCCAAGAGGTGCGTCGACCGTACCTGTCATATCATTGAAATGGCCGTAGCATATTGCCTCATAATGCCTTGTGATTGAGTGAACCTTGAGCTGCTCAGACAGCGACTGGTGCGCGAAATCATTCTTGCACACTACCAGCGCTCCGGTTGTATCCATATCTATCCTGTGTACAATTCCCGGTCTTAATATTCCGTTTATTCCCGATAGATTATCCTTGCAGTGATACAAGAGTGCATTTACAAGTGTTCCGGTGTAATGTCCCGGTGCAGGATGGACAACCATTCCCTTCGGCTTATTTACCACAATCAGGTCATCATCCTCATAAAGGATGTCGAGCGGTATATCCTCCGGCTCGACATTGAGTTCCTCCGGCTCAGGAATAACAAGTGAAATGATATCCCCCCGTGCCAGATTATAATTAGCCTTGACAGGCTTAAAAGCTTCATTATTGTTTTTTGCGCACTGCACTCGTCCGTCCTTTATAAGCTTTTGAAGCTGGCTCCGTGAAAAAGACGAAAGCATGTCGGCAAGATACTTGTCAACACGCTCCCCTGTATTTTCATTATCAACTTCAACATAGAACGGCTCATTATATTCAAAAATAAAGTCATTCATTATTAAATCCTCAACTCTAAAATAGAAATCTAGTCCACAGTCTTTTTGTTCTTATTATTCTTGAATGAAAAGACCCTGCTCATTTCATCCTCATCCTTATATACAAGAACAAGGAGTATAATCGCCGCTATACATGCGACCACAATATAGCAGTCTGCTACATTAAAGATTGGAAAGTCAATCAGTTCAAAATACAGGAAATCCTGAACATAGCCATACACACTTCTGTCAATGCGGTTGCCTATAGCTCCGGCAAACAGCATAATTGCTATGATATTTAACGGCAGCATGCGCTTTGATACCGGAATCCTCTGATAAAGCACTGCAACAATAACTGCAATGATAATCGGAAGCCAGTTGAGAATGACATTTCCGCCTAACATTCCCCATGCTGCACCGTCATTCTGGGTCCATGTAAATGAAAATACACCATTTATTACCGTGACAGGACCATTTACACGAAGGCTGGTATTTGCCCAATATTTTGTGAGCTGGTCTATTCCAACCAGTACACCTGCTATAGGAACAGAAAGCAACATCTGTAATAGAGATTTATGTTTTATATTATCCATGATAACCTCATTTCATATTTATTCATCATAATATTTCTTTTAATGCCTGTGTCATTTCATCGCAGGTCACTGTCTTGTCGATGACCGCATTGCCCGGCTCCTTTAAAAGAATGAATTTCACAACACCCTTCTCCATCTTTTTGTCAGACTTTGACACTTCGAGTATAGAAAAAATATCAAGGCCCTCAACCTTGGTTGGAAACCCATACTTTTTAAGCATGGCTCTGATTGCAGCATAATCGGAATCAGTGATGTATCCGCGCTCTTTCGATATATATGAGGCACATATCATTCCAAGTGCAACGCATTCGCCATGATATAGTGAAAAGTTCATAAGCTTCTCCACCGCATGTCCCAGCGTATGACCGAAATTGAGCAGGGCGCGCTCACCCTTTTCGGTAGGGTCATGGTTGACAACCTCCGCCTTGATTATACAGCTCTGATAGATTGTCTCCATGAGATACTCTGGCTCTAACGCCTTGATATGCTCATAGTTCACATCCAGATAATCAAAATATTCCCTGTTTTTTATCAGACCATGCTTTATAATCTCACCAAAGCCAGAATTGAACAGTCTTGCTGACAGCGTTGAGAGCGTGTCTATGTTCATATATACAAGCTTCGGCATGTGGAATGCCCCGACCATGTTCTTATACTGGTCAAAATCAACACCGGTCTTTCCGCCTATACTGGAATCAACCTGCGCTAAAAGTGATGTCGGAACCTGAATGAAATCTATGCCACGCAGATAAGTTGCCGCGGTAAATCCGGCTAAATCACCGACCACACCGCCACCGAGAGCTACAATCATATCTCTTCTCTCAAAATGCTGTTCAATCAGGTATGTATATACTGTACGGACAACATCAAGATTCTTGTTGGCTTCACCCGCCGGAATCGTGAATACATATACATCATTGCCGGTCTGCGCCAATGCCTGCTTTAACGGATCTGCGTAAATCGGTCCGACATTCGAATCGGTAACTATGCACAGCTTGATTCCGTTGATACCAAGCTTTTTTATCTCATCACCGATTGCTTCAAATCCCTGAGTAATCACAATATCATAGCAATGCTGTTCATTCTTTTTAACATCCACTCTGCGGTTCATCATTATCCTCCATCATACATATAGATTCAATACAACCATGTATCTCCCTTTTTTAGTTTCACTCTTAGTATACATATACCTGAACCTGCCTTTTCCCCGGACGGAAATTATCTCACCCTCCTTAAGATTATATGCATTTGTGGTAATCAGCTTCCCATTTACAAAGACAAGACCGCCCTCGATAGCCGATACACTATGGCTCCTTGATTCTCCGAATGCAAGGCTTATCATGGCATCAAGCCTTAGAGAAGCTACCGAACCTGTAATCTCCTTATAGGAAGGTGAGAAATCTTTGTCAAGCACACAGTTACCTGTGCAGCGCACATAATCGTTCCTGACTCTTGTAAGGTTGTCCATAATATATCCTGATATCTTTTCAAGACAAAAAGCATACGCTGCGCCATCAGATATAATAATATCGCCCAGCAATGAGCGTTCAATTCCAAGATTCATCAGTGCACCCAGAAAATCCCTATGTGTAAGGTTATCTGCAAATCTTTTATCTGCTTCTATTTTAATTATGGATACAGGAAGCTGATAATCATAGCCCTCATACGGCAGAAAAACAGCTATCCTGCGCTCAGCATATTCATATCCTCCATCTAAAAGAATACATATACCGGAGAATTCATTCTTAAGACTGTTCAGTATATTCTGTTCGTTAAGATTTAAAAAACCGGAAAAAACCGGAATATTCCGATTATAGCACGTCTTTGCTAAATCGGACAATCTTCCGGCTAAAATCTGCTCATCTTTATTCTTATTATATACTGAAACATCACTGTTAGTTTTTAAATACATATTTAGAACTTCCTGATAAATCAATCGAACCATCCAGCATCTCATCAAAATTTCCTGAGATATCTACACTGCTAGGTGTAATGACAAATATGTAATTCGTAACCTTCTGCAGGTTTCCGTCCATTGCATACACTGAACCGGAGGTAAAATCAAGAATTCTCTGGGCAAGATCTGCATTAAGTCCTTCAAGATTAAGTATAACCGGCATTCCACCTGAGAGTGTATCACATATCTCCTTCGAATCATCATAAGTCTTAGGTCTTATTACACGTAATTCCATCTTACCTGCGCCCCCCTGAATAGACTTCATATGAACTACCTTGCCATAGTTTTTCCTTGGCTGCCTTACTTCCTTCTGTTCTGTCACGTCCTCATAAGAGTCCTCATCGCTGTCCTTCTTAGAGAAGAACCTCCGCTTGGCAGCTCCATCATCCAATTCCTGAGAATCGTCCTCTTCCTCTATTATCCGCTTGCCCTTCTTCGCAGGCTTCTCGCCCCAATCATATCCCTCATCCTCGAAATCATCTTCGTCATCAGTGAGATTCAATTTGTTCAAAATATCCTTAAATACGTTAGCCACTGTATTTTCACTCCTATTGCACATTATAGTTGCGGGCACCGAATATACCTGTACCTACTCTCACCATGGTCGCGCCTTCCTCAATTGCAACCTGATAATCCCCTGTCATTCCCATGGACAGGACATCCATATCTGTATTATCAATGTTTTTTGCTTTCAAGTCAACACATAATTGCTTTAATTTTTTAAAATATTGTCGATTTTCCTCACAATTTTCCACAAATGGTGCTATGGTCATCAGTCCACACACATGAATATTGTGAAGCTTTGCGCACTCTCTGACTAAATCCCCGGCCTCGTCACAGGATATTCCGAACTTACTCTCCTCCTCTGCCACATTCACCTCTATGAGAATATCCATAATAAGCCCTGCCCGTGCAGCCTCTTTATCTATAACCTGTGCAAGATGAAGTGAATCCACTGAATGAATCATAGCGACCTTATCAATGACCTGTCTTACCTTGTTAGTCTGAAGGTGCCCTATCAGATGAAAAACAGCTCCCGGCAGTTCTCCTATACGTTCATATTTTGAACATATTTCCTGAACCTTATTTTCACCGAATATCCTCTCCCCAGCATTGTAGGCTGCAAGTAAATCCTCAAAGGGTTTCGTTTTGCTTACAGCAATAAGCTTCACACTATCCACATCCCTGCCGGATTTACTGCAGGCAGTCTCAATATTTTCGTGTACGTTTGAGAGATTCTCTCTTATATAATCATAGTCCATATTCTTTCCTTTCCGTATGCTTAATACATAATCTGATTCTCCGTCACCATATCCGCATTGAGAATAATATGGTCATATATCGACAGCCCATATTTTGTTCCCATCTTTACAATATAATATTCATCGTTTCTATCAAGGATTTCAACCTGCCTGAACTGGCAATATCCCTTATTGACACAATATGCACCTTTCAGAACAGCCACCGTTCCGATTATATATTTCTCATCCGTTATAGTCACCTCATCCTCTGAAGGAGGTTTCACGATGCAGTCACCTATATTAAAATTATCTTTATTGACATAATAATATCCATCAATTTCAGCGTAATATGTCGCCTCAATGAATTTGCGTGTCTGATTTCCCTGCGTGTCATAGGTCAGCAGTATAAAACCTGAGTTCATGTCGTCACCGCCAACACAGCCATATTCCGTCGGAATAGTATAGAATTCCTTTTCGCCTACAGCGCTTACCGGTATCTTAAGCCCTGAGGATATACTCTGTGATATCTCAAAATCGACGAATCTGGTATCCAGAAAATTAACTACATATTTACTCAATGATAACATACCATATCCACCATCTGCTGTGTAAATAATGGAAAATCCTGCATTCATGGTCAGGTTCTGGGAGAGGAAGCGCACCTTCACATAACTCATATCCGAATACTGGTTTATCTGGTTCTCCGTTAATGGGAATACCACCTTCCAATTATCAGAGTCAATACTTCTGTATAATGTATCCCCCACACCGATAAGATCCCTGTTCCGAAGATTGTCCACTGTATAGCTATCCATATTAAATACGGATGCAGAAATACTATTCTCATCTAATCCGAACAGCGAATCTACCATATACGAGACCATTGTTGACTTTGCCGGCTTAACAATATGAACGTTATTGTTTCCTTCTCCTATAAGTGCCTCAAGTCCTGCTACCTTATATTCAGCATTATAACCATTAACAGCGCTGCTTACATTATTCAGCAGATTATATGCCTGGTAAAAGTCAAGGCTATTATAGCTTTTTACATAATTCATAAGCTTATGGCCAATATTGTTAACCGCTGCGGAGCTTATCCCATTGCTTAAAGCCTTCTCTGTAAGTGCTGCTGAAACACTTCCTGTCTCATCGACAATACCTATAATTGTCTCAACTCCGGCACGTTCATTTTCACCCAGAAAATAATTAATATGTCCGGAAACGTCCGCTGTCCGCAGACTCTCATCAAAAAGTATAACTCCCGAAAACGTATTGTCGGAAACAAGCTGACCAGCACTAACCTCGTATGTAAGCACCTTTTCCTTGGTCATATATAGATATAAGCTAATAACAAGGTAAATGAAAATAACTGTCAGAAGCAGCACTCCTACATTAAACCGCGGCATATAATGAAGCTTCACAACATTATTATTTTTTTTATTTGTATTCCTATCAGCCATTTTCCAACTCCAACCATTAATGTATATATATAACTGTATAATAACTGCTCAATTTTCAAATTATAATTCTGTAACAAAATAGTCTTTTTAACACAGCGTTCTGGCACGGCGCTCTGTAAAAGAAGTGTATTTAATACACAGAAAAGAGGTAATCATGAATAACAGAGGCTTTGATTATTTTGCCCTGACGGTTGCAATCATAGGTGCAATCAACTGGGGACTTATCGGATTCTTCAAATTCGACCTTGTAGCTTTTCTATTCGGAGATCTGACTGTTCTTTCCAGAATAGTCTATGCTATAGTCGGGATCTGTGGTCTCTATCTTATCAGTGTATACGGCAGAATCACAAGCTTCAACGAAGCTTAGGTATACACATCAAGCCGCGGGAAAACCTGCGGCTTGATTATTATGCACTGCTATGATGCTCTATTGATTTGCAGCTTTCTCTAACAGGTAACTCATCTGATTGTATAAGCTGTCTCGCGATGGGGCATTGAGTATTACAGAAATAAAACGGTGCCCCGTTGTCTGGGATTCGCTCAAAATAACAAGACAATATCCGGCCGCCTCAGTATATCCTGTCTTACCACATATAACATTTATACCTGTTGGCGCCGAGACATTCCCATTGATAAACTGATTTCCATTAGTCCATGTTGGGACAATGGTATATTTACCCCTTGTGAATGAGGTCGAATACTTAACTGTAGATGCAATCTTCACAAATTCATCATTCTTAATTGCTTCATTAAAAATCAGGTATAAATCATACGCTGTTGTATAGTGCTGTTCATTTGTAAGTCCATGCGGATTGACAAAATGAGAATTCGTGGCACCTATTTCAAGTGCCCTTTTGTTCATTAAATCAGAAAAAGCACTTACTGAGCCGGCAACAGTTGTTGCAACGATTATAGCTGCGTCATTTCCTGAGTTGACAATAGCTCCATATAACGCCTGCTCAAGTGTAACCACATCACCAACTCGGAAATCACATATCCATACATTGTCCTCATCAATCTTGATTGATTCATCTATGACAGCAAGCTTATCCAGTTCAGCATTCTCGAGTGCAACCATTCCGGTTAACACCTTCGTTGTGCTTGCCGGGTAGAGCTTCAGATGCGGATTCTTCTGATATAATACCTCACCCTTCGTAATGTCAACCAAAATAGCAGCCGAAGCAGATAAAACCCCTTCTTCCGTATTAGCTGAACCTGCAGCACTGACTCCAAGCTCCGATGCAAAGCCCTTGGCAGTTGATAAGGATGAACTCAGGACATAATCATACGCAATATTATTTTCAATTGACAGCCCCTTCATCACGGCACTTGTCTCATTCTTACATCCTGTCATCACAGTCATTGCAGTAATGACAAGTGCAAAAAGCCGCAAAAATCCTGTCTTTCTTCTATTCATTATAATTGTTCCTTATTTTCTTCATTTATTTATACATTTCACGCCAATCAAGATCTCCTCTTTCGAGTGCCTTGATCATCAACTCAGCTGTTGCAAGATTAGTCGCAAAGGGAATATTATGCATATCGCACACCCTGAACATATTAGACGCTTCTCTCTCGTCTTCATGCGAGCAGTTATCCGGATCCCGTAAAAAAATAATCATATCAATCTGATTCATTTCTATCATTGAGCATAACTGTTGACTACCTCCAAGCCTTCCTGATAAAAACTTGTGAACACTTAAATTAGTGACCTCCTCAACAAGTCTTCCGGTAGTCTCGGTGGCATATAACTCATTCCGGTTCAAAATTCCCCTGTAAGCAATACAAAAATTCTGCATAAGTTTCTTTTTAGAATCATGTGCTACCAAACCGATATTCATAGTTACCTCCAATATTTACAGCCAGACATAAAAGCCAACATTGCTGTCAGGCATCTTTACTCTGACCTTTTTGTGAAATACTCATTGTCTTACTCTCTGAAGACTTACATTCAGGACAAAGCCCATTCCTCCGAACAGGGATATGAGAGAACTAAGGCCTGTACTAATAAACGGAAGCGGAATTCCTGTATTAGGCAGCAGCTCCGTCGCTACACCAACATTTATAAACACCTGCAAGGTAAGCAGCGCCGCCATTCCTGTACACAGCATCCGCCCGGATGCATCCGGTGCAAATATAGCAGCCAGAAAGCACTCCGCAATTATCAAAAATAACACTCCTAAGACAATACAGCTGCCTACAAAGCCCATCTCCTCTCCGATAATGGCAAAGATAAAATCATTTACCATCTCTCTTGAAAGGTAATTGGCATTCTTCAGGGACTCAGTACTATCATTATAAAGTCCTTTCCCATATAATTTTCCGGAGCCTATAGCCAGAACAGAATTATCCTGCTGGTATCTTGCATCATCATATTCATCCGGATAGAGAAATGCGTTGATTCTCTTCATCTGATAGTCATCTAACAGCTTCTGTTCAGGCTGCTGTATATATATTATTGCAGCAGCAGCAACAGGTATAAAAACAGCGAGAATAATTCCTATTTTTTTATAGCTTATGCCTGCCGCAAACACCATAATTATGGTGAGTCCTGTCACGAGAATTGTGGTCGATAAATCAGGTTCCTTTTCAATCAAAAGCAGAGTTATTCCCGCCAATCCGGCAGTAACAATAAGAAACCACCATTTAGAAATCCTCTCTTTATTAACTGTGAGGAACTTTGCAAGAAATAAAATCATGAAAATCTTAGCAAATTCTGACGGCTGGATAGTAAGTCCGTCTGTAATATCAATCCATCTCTTAGCTCCATGGTGACTGGAGCCTATCAATAGAACTGCCGAAAGCAGTCCAACATTAAATACATAAATCAACCAGTAAAATTTAAGTATCCATCCATAATCTATAAGAGATATCACTATCATGCCTGAGAAACCGATAACCATTCCGATTGCCTGCTTAAGAACAGCCCTGTTGTCCGAGCCGTCATTGGCACTGCCTATTATGGCAATGCCAAGACCGCATATCACCAGCATCAGCAATATCAGACGAAAATTGTAATTCTTCAGCTTGTATGTTTTAAACTTCGCTAATGGTAAAAATTCATTGCGTCTAGTGGTTCGGTTTCTGTCCATTCTTCATATCCTTAATCGGAATATTGGCAAACAATGCCGGAACACTTCCGTTGCCCCCATCTGATTCGGTCTGAGTAATCTGAATATCCAGTCCGCTTGCATCAATTTCCATATATTTTGAAATCACGGCGATAATATCATTCTTAATTGCTTCCATTATATCCGGAGAACAATTCGCACGATCAGAAACAAGTAAAAGCTTGAGACGGTCCTTAGCTACATCACCTGAGGATTTCTTTTTGAACATATCAAATAAGCTCACTATATCATCCCCCTATATTATATTCTATTTCGATGAAAATATGGATTTCAGCTTGTTCCAGAAGCCCGACTTCTCTGAAAGATCAAGGAGTGGAACCTCCTCACCCATAATTCTCTTGCATATATTCATATAAGCCTGTCCGGCGAGTGTATCATTGCCTGCCAATGGCTCACCATTATTAGTAGAAATAACAATATTCTCATCGTCAGGTACCGCACCTATAAGGTTGATTGAAAGAATATCAACAACATCATCTATTGACATCATATCGCCCTTCTTAACCATATCCATACGGATACGATTTACAATCAGGTCACTTCTCTTAAGGTCATTAGCCTCCAGTAAGCCGATAATCCTGTCGGCATCACGTATTGCTGAAACCTCAGGAGTAGTCACAACAAGTGCTCTGTCGGCACCGGCAATTGCATTCTTAAAGCCCTGCTCTATTCCTGCCGGACAGTCAAGGATTATGTAGTCAAACTCTTCCCTGAGTTCATCCGTAAGAGCCTTCATCTGCTCAGGAGAGACACTTGTCTTATCCCTTGTCTGTGCGGAAGGAAGAAGATAGAGATTAGGATATCTCTTGTCCTTAATAAGTGCCTGCTTATATCTGCAGTTTCCCTCTACAACATCAACAAGATTGTATACTATTCTATTCTCAAGTCCCATTACCACATCAAGGTTACGAAGGCCTATATCCGTATCAATTAATACAACTTTCTTATTAAGCTTTGCAAGACCTGTACCTACATTAGCAGATGTAGTTGTCTTGCCAACGCCACCCTTACCACTGGTGACAACGATAACTTCACTCATACATTTCTCCATTCCGCCGCATAGCAGCTCTTTTTTTCTCTCCCTATCAGAAGAAACCATAATATTATTATGATTGTTTTTTCTAATAATTGCAATATTTTTTTGAAAATATTTATAATCTTATATCCGAAAGAACATTTTTGTCCAGTTTTTCTATATATATATTATTGTCATCCACAAAAGCAATCTTAGGATCTACTGTCTTGCTCGGTTTAAGCTGCACTGCATCACTGCTTCTTGCAATGACATCACCTATCCTTATCTGCATAGGTGCCATCTCGAGTGCAACCACAAATGAATCCTGATTTCCGTTAGCCCCTGCAAAAACCAGCCCTTTAAGGCATCCTAACACTACAACATTTCCTTTAGATATAACCCTCGCGCCAGGATTGACATCGCCGAGAATGATTATGCTGCTCTCCGACTCTAAGACCTGTCCGCTTCTTAATGTTCCCTTATAGAACTGACCTGTATGCGTTGACAATTCCTCAAGTTTTTCTTCAACGGCTTTCTTATAATAGTCGTCCCTTAGCTTATCATTATCCACCACACAGATAATGTTCAGTTCTGAGTTCTCAGCAATGATATCGAGAATCTCTTTTTCCTCGTCCTGTGTCAGCTTACGTCCTTCAAAAGTGACTGCCATATTGGCCTTATCAAAAAACTTGGAGGCTGAACGAAACTTCTCTGCCAAGGACACCTTCAACTCCGCAAAGGGAATATTCTCATCCATCACTACCACTATACCGTGTTTGTTTCCTTTAATTATAACTGAATTATCCATAATATCTTTATAACCCGCCTTTCAGGATATTTACTCTACTATTGTTAAAGCTCCGTTCACATCTGCATAGACATGCGAAGGAATATATGAATCATAATAAGAAGATAATGTATAAAAGGACATTATACCGGCATTGACAGCCGCATAACCGTTAGGAATCATAACCGCTACTGCTACCTCAGCATTATTGTATGGTGCCCAGGTTATATAGTTAGCATGTGAACCTCTGTTTTTATTTTCCTCGGCAGTACCTGATTTACCTCCCACCGCCACAGGAAGATATTTGTCAAAAAGCTGTGTACCTACCCCACTTCCCAAAATAACATTACGTCCGCCCTCATACACGGAATCCCAGACCACACTGTCAAGCTCAACTTCATTCGCAACAACCGGTTCAAACAATTCTATGACATCTCCATTGCTGTCAACCACCTTGCTTATTACGCTTGAATTGTAAACTGTTCCTCCGTTTCCAATAGTAGAGGTATATCTGGCAAGATTGAGCGCAGTGTAAGCATGATTTCCCTGTCCGATTGTAGACGCTATGACAGATACATTTGAGGGATTAGGTGTTGCTTCGGAAATCTGTATTCCCGTCTTGGTAGCAATTCCGAGTTCCTCTGCGTACTTTTTTAATACAGCAAGTCCCTTTTCCGCATTAAGGCTCCCATCAGGTTCAGAAGCAAGCCGGTAGCCGACCTCGCAGAAGAAATAGTTACACGAAACTCCTATCGCCTGCTTAACATTGATCGCTCCATGGTTGTTCGGATAATACCAGCATTTCAGATTAGGCTTTACCTTGTCAAATATACCTGTATCCGTTATCGTCTCATTCGGTGTTATTACACCTTCCATAAGCCCGGCAATAGCTGTTGCAATCTTGAATGTGGAGCCCGGTGCAATTCTTGTCTGCGTCGCTCTGTTTACAAGAGGTGTTGACTTATCGGCAAGAAGTGAAGCATAATAGTTAGAATCTATTGAACCTGAGAAATTATTGATGTCATAGCTCGGGTAAGTGACCATTGCAATTATGCTTCCTGTCTGTGAATTTTCCAGAACCACCGCACCTGAGCAAGGATCAAGAGCCAGCATAGCCGGGGTAATGTTCAACTCATTAATCTGATTTATAATATAATCGTAAGGAGATAAGCCATTCGCTACGGCATCATAATCAGCCATGGTATAAGGAATGCAATTCTGCTCCATCAAAAGGAGACAGGTTTCTCTCCCTGTAATCTGTCCGCCCTGTACCAGATACTTTATTACGAGCTTGTCAAACGCATCGTTATTCTGAAGTTCCTCCATAGCGTAGCTGAGCATGGCATCAAGTACATCATCCATTGTAGGATATTCGTCCTCTACATCCAGATTATATATATTGACCCAGTCTTTTGCAATAGCATTATATAAATAATCGGTAAGACTTATTTCTCCGTTTGTCCATGCAGCTGACAGCTCATCCGTGGAGCTTATGGCGTCACTGTTTAATATGCCTCCGTTCAAAAGTATGGAACGCACATTCCTTATATACTCCTGCATTTCCTCGGAAAGAGACGAAAATGCCGTTTTAGTATTATGAAGTTCATCATCGATTGCACTTATAAGCTGTCCTCTTCTCTCATCAAAAACAGAATATATGGATGCCGCTGCACCTGCCTCATGGTTTTCTTTCAGCATATCTATTGAAATCGTATTATTATCAAACAGAGCAAAATATACATCTTTTATCGGGATAACTACAACATCACCTTCCTCGGAGCCAACACGGTCTGAGTCTGAATTCACAATTCGCGTTATAAGAATTTCCGCAAGTCTTCTTTCGAGCAAATCATAAATTTTCTGTGTAAGCTTAACATCTATTGTAAGGTATATGTCCGAACCTGTAACAGGTTCTTTTTCGTCAATAATCTGCAAAACTCGACCATAACTGTCAACAAGCACGGTCCGGCTGCCCTTAGTACCATTTAAAACCTGTTCATAACTCTTCTCAACACCGGACTTGCCTACAACATCACTTGCCTGATATGATGGATCGTCCTTCTGAAGCTCAGCCAGTTCGTCGGCTGATACCTTTCCGGTATATCCTATAAGATGCGCAATATATTTTCCATAATTGTAGCATCTCACATATTCATCTTTCACAGTAACACCTATAAGCCTGTCAGAATTTTCAAGAATGGCTGCCATTGTCTCCTCAGAAACATTTGTTGCAACTGTGAATGATATATATCGCTGATAGGCATGCGCCGCAAGATTTGAACGGACATATATAATCTCAAGTACCTCTTCATCACTGTACTCATCACTGATATTATAGTAGCTCTTGCTCTTTAATACATCAATAACATCTGCAGCCGTTGCATTTCTTTCCTCATCTGTGAGCTGGCTTATGTATTTATGTCCGTATATATCCCTTAAGTATCTTAAAAGATTGTTTCCCGATTTCGTGAATTCAAATTTTCCATATTTATTCAATCTTATCGGATAATCTATTGTATAGCTGTCTCCATTCTCCTGTATTATGTCATACATCTCCACAATAATCTGATTAAGCTGTGTATTCTTTATTGCGGTGGAGCTGTCCTCAATAATAACAGAATATGCAAGCTTATTGTACGCAAGCAATTCTCCGTTGACATCATAAATATTTCCTCTGGTGCTGTTAAGAACAAGTGTTTTTTCGGATTTCTGGGCATAATTGACCTTATATTCATCCCCATGGATAATCTGAAGGTTAAATAGCTTATATATAAGAATTCCGAAAAGAACAACAGAAAATATAATCAGCGGCAGCAGCCTCGAGCGCAGAATATTTTTCACATAGTCCCATATTATTTTTAAATCCTCTTTAAACACTGGTTACAGTCCTCCTCTTTTTCGACTGTTCTACCTTTCTGGCTATAAAATAGATAAAAACATAAGCCAGAAGTGTTATCAATACGGTATATATAACCTCCGGTATAATAATTCGTCCAAGGTAATATGATAACCGGAGCTTATTCTGAAGCAGAAAATAGAAAACATAATACAAAAATTCATATACAAACGTACTGATTGCGACAAGCCCCATAGGAAGCATAAGCTCCTCCTTTACATAATCCTTGTAAAAAAAGCCATTCAATGCACCCGCATACATATAGACCAATGCAGTAAATCCGACTCTTCCTCCCGCCATCAGGTCAAGTAAAAGTCCCGCAAAAAATCCCTCAAGAAGTCCCATTCTGCTTCCCATCGTAAATCCTGTAATACATGTGAGCATCAGAAGAAGGTTAGGTCTTATTCCCGCAATCTCTAAATATGTAAAGGCGCTGACCTGCAAAACGTATGTAATTAAGATAGATAAAACACAATATAATACTTTTTTCATGCCAATCCTCACTGCTCAGATAAAATAATCTTTCTACACAAAAGCTTAAAAGTATGCTCACTTGAAAAAAGCTACTTTTTCTTGAGCTGCATAATCACAAGCACCTCTGTCAATCTCTCAAAATCGACTGCCGGAACCAGATATCCGGACTGGGTAAGACTGTTAGCATCCTCGGTAATATTTTTTACATAGCCTATTAGGATTCCCTGAATATATTTATCACTGATATTTGATGTAACAATCATATCACCATCAGAAACATCCACATCCTTCTGCATGTATTCAAGATGTATATAGCCACTGTCCATCAGCTCTAAGTCACCTCTTACGTTACAGGTATCTGAGGAAGTGACAAGCATACCTGTAACATTGCTGTTTCCATCAATTATGCTCCTGACAGTTGCCGTATTATCTGTAACATCCGTTACAATACCCACAAGACCATTGCCACATATAACATTCATATCAACAAGTATGCCGTCCCTGCTTCCCTTGTCTATTGTAAATGTTGAAAACCAGTTTCCTGAACCTTTTCCGATAACGCGTGCGGCAACCTTGTCATATCCCGGGATCTTATTATCCAGCGCATACAGCTCGCGAAGATTATTTAATTCTATCTGATCCTGTACAAGAACAAGATTCTTTTCCTTCACATTGTCAAGTTCTGCCTTAAGCTCTTCATTCTGTTGTCTCAGTTCATCAATCGTCGCAAAGTAATCTGCCCTGTCTGTAAGCCACAGTCCCATTCCATTGATGCCCTTCTGCAACGGTGTAATCACATAAGAAAGCACATTCTGTACAGGTGCAGTAAGCTTGTCGGTAAAAAAAGACACAGCAATCAAAGCAAAACACACTACTGTAAGTGCTGAAAGAATAAATTTCTGTGACACATGTAACTGCGGTTTCTTATCCATAACACTCTCCCATTACGCTTTAATCATATACCTTCTCTTTTGGAATCATGGCAATCTCTGCAAATGCCGGATCCTCAATAATAGTCTTTATGCCTCTTACCACACTTTCTCCCGGATTGTCTGAAATAACGACATGGAGTTCTGTCTCATTATTGATAAGGTCTGCCAGATGCCTTATTCCTGAAGAGCCACCTGTAAGATGGATTCCCGTATCAATTATATCCGAGGCAAGCTCAGGAGGTGTTCTCTCCAGAATCATCTTTATTGAGTCAATTATGGAATGTATAAAGTCAATCATGCATTCATATACAGCTGTAGATGAAATCTCCTGTGACATAGGAAGTCCCGTAACAAGGTCTCTTCCATATACACTTACAAACTGCTCCTCCATAGGTACAGCACTGCCAAGCTTTATCTTGATATATTCCGCCGTCTTTGCACCGATAACAAGATTATATCTTTTTCGGACGGCACTTATAATCTGTTCGTCAAGCTTATTTCCACCGAACTTAACGGCACGGCTGATGACAATACCCCCAAGGCTCATAACGGAAATCTCCGTTGTATCAGCTCCGATATTAACCACCATTACGCCCTTGGCGCTATTGACATCAACGCCTGAACCCACGGCATCCGCAACAGGCTTATTGATAATCATAATCTTCCTGCCCTTTATCTTAGAGTCCCTTATAAGCTCTAAAAACGCTCTCTTTTCCACCTCGGTAATCTCAGTAGGTATGGCAATATAATAATCTGCCGGCATTATCCTGCCGCCCTTGCTCATCTTCTTTATGAACTCTGTGACAAGCAACTGCATATTAGCAAAATCGGCAATCACACCGTATTTTACCGGAAAAGTAACCTGGATTGAACCCGGAGCCTTCTCATGCATTTCGTACGCCTCGTCTCCGACTGCAAAAACATCTTTTTTGTGTGCTATGGCGATAATGTTCTTTTCATTCAAAATCTCATCCCTGTCACTACAATAAATCTTAATATTGCTTGTACCTATATCAAGACCAAAAATACTCCTAGCCATATATATTCCTCCATTCCCTGCGACGGAGCACACTATTGTATCAATCCGTCATCTTTCATACTGATATATGTATTATCACCAATAATTATGTGGTCAATCAGTGAAATGCCAATCAAATTGGCAGCATTGAATATTTTATTCGTCGCCACAATATCCTCACGGCTTGGAGCCGGATCCCCCGTAGGATGATTATGAACAAGAATAAAGCCGGTGCTGTCACGCAGCAGAGCCTCACGGCAAATCTCCCTCGGCGGCATAAGGGTGCTGTTGACGGTTCCTATACTCATTACCTTCTCATGGATGAGCATGCATTTGGTGTCTAACAGAAGGATTCTTAACTGTTCCTGCTCTAAATGTCTCATGTCCTCCATAAGATATTCGACCACCGCTGCCGCTGAATCCAGACATGGCCTGCGTGCACGTCTCTGGCTTGCCATCCGCCTCGAAAGCTCACATATAGACTTAAGCTGCACTGCCTTTACCCTGCCTATTCCCGGAAGCTGTGCCAGCTCCTTGACCGAGAGCCTCTGCAAACCTATAATTCCCTGCCCTTTTGTCTCTCTCACAAGAGCTGAGGCAGCTTCCATGCAGCTATGTCTCTTCGTGCCGCTTCTTATTATAATCGCAAAAAGCTCCTCATCACTCAGACTTTCAAAACCGTAAGCTTCACTCTTTTCATAGGGCAGCATTATGCTGCCGTCTTCATTAAATTCCTGATTATTTTCCATCTCAGCCTCCATTCCGGCTGAAAAGATATCCCCATTAAAATTTAACACAAATCGGAAACTTTTACAATTCCTTTATCAACAAGCTGCTGAAGGCTCTTAAGAATACCGAAGCGTGCATGGTTCCATGTAAGACCACCCTGAAAAAATGCTGTATACGGCTCGCGTAATGGACCATCAGCACTAAGCTCGATCGACGCTCCGGAGATAAATGCACCGGCTGCCATGATAACCTGTGAATCATATCCCGGCATATCCCAAGGCTCCGGTACCGCAAAGCTGTCAACAGGTGCCGCCGCCTGAATACCCTCGCAGAACGCGATAAGTCCCTCGGCGCTTCCCATCTCAACCGCCTGTATTATATCGTATCTCTCCTCTTTTCCATCAGGTATGACCCTGTATCCAAGCTTCTCATATAGATTAGCCGCATAGACAGCACCCTTGAGTGCCCCGGCTGTAACCGTAGGTGCAAGGAAAAAGCCCTGATAGAACGCATGGTTCACTCCAAGCGTGGCACCAAGCTCCCTGCCAAGTCCCGGAGCAGTAAGTCTATACGCTGCCTGATTTACATATTCTTCCTTACCTGCAATATAGCCTCCTATCGGTGCAAGACCGCCGCCCGGATTCTTTATGAGTGAGCCGACAACCATATCCGCTCCAACATCTGAAGGCTCAATCGTCTCAACGAACTCTCCGTAGCAGTTATCCACCATGCATATAACCTCAGGCTTTATCCCCTTTATGAAGCTTATAAGCTCTCCGATTTTCTCAACCGAAAGTGTAGGTCTGCTGTCATAGCCCTTAGAACGCTGTATTGTTACAAGCTTTGTCTTTTCATTTATAGCCTTCCTTATACCATCAAAATCAAAGCTTCCGTCCGGCAGAAGGTCAACCTGTCTGTAGCTTATTCCGTACTCCGCAAGCGAACCCGGACATTCTCTCATTCCGATTATTCCCTGGAGAGTATCATATGGCTTACCAACCGGCGATAAAAGCTCATCCCCCGGTCTTAAATTTCCGGCAAGTGCAATTGTGAGTGCATGTGTTCCACAGGTAATCTGTGGTCTTACAAGCGCCGTCTCTGTGTGGAATACATCCGCATACACCTGCTCAAGCGTATCTCTTCCCATATCTGTATATCCATAACCGGTACTTGAGCCTAAATGTGCCTCGCTCACATGGTTTTTCTGCATTGCGTTCAGAACCTTGAGCTGATTATATTCAGCAACTCTGTCTATCTTTTCAAAGCGCTCGGCAAGCTTCTTCTCAACACGCATTCCGTAATCTAATACCTCACTGCATATTCCCATCTCCCGGTACATGCTGTAAATTTCATCTGTAATACTCATCTTTACTCCATTCTTGGGACACCGGGGTCTGACCCCTGTCCCAGTTCCGGGACAGGGGTCAGACCCCGGTGTCCCAACTTATATAATATTTTTCTTTTTTAACACATCAAGCATGTATTCAAACGCCGCCTCGCGGCTGCCTGATTTATCCAGCTCGACAAAATCAACATCCTTCTCACGTCTGAACCAGGTTAACTGGCGCTTGGCGAAATGCCTTGTGTCACGCTTAAGAATATATATAGCTTCATCAAGGCTTATCTCCCCTGCAAGGTATGAAGCAATCTCCTTGTAGCCCAGCCCCTGCATTGCTACACTCCTCCTGTCAACACCCTCGTCAAGCAGAGCCTGCACCTCAGCTATCAGTCCTGCCTCGACCATCCCATCGATGCGCTTATCGATACGCTCATAGAGAACAGTCCTGTCATCACTTAAAACAAAATACTCAAAATTGTATGGAGATGTGCGCTCCCTCTGCTCCGTGTTGTGCTCAGACAGCTTGTGCCCTGTCTGCCTGTAAAATTCTATCGCACGGATAACCTTTTTTACATTGTTCTCATGTACCTCCGCCGCATACTCCGGGTCTACCTTGGCAAGCATATCGTGAAGAAAAGCTGCGCCATGTTCCTCATACAGCTTATTTAACTCATCCCTTATTCCGTCATTCTCATCGCTCTTTGCAAACTCAATATCGTACAGAAGGGTCTGTATATAAAAGCCTGTACCACCTACAATAATCGGTATACTGCCCCTTTCCCATATCTCATTTGCCGCCTTTAGTGCATATTCCTTGAATAAAAATGCATTGAAGCTCTCCGTCGGCTCTAATATATCAATAAGATGGTGACGCACACCGTCCATCTCCTCAGGTCTTATCTTCGCAGTTCCTATATCCATTCTTCTGTATACCTGCATTGAATCGGCACTTATTATTTCACCGCCGACTGTCCTGGCAAGCCTTATGGATAAATCCGTCTTACCCACGGCAGTCGGTCCTGTGAGAATTATCAGCTTTTTTTTCATATAATCTCCATTCCAGGGTTTAGACTATTCTCTTAAACTTCTTTTCAAGCTCATATTTGGACATTGATATCATGGTAGGTCTTCCATGAGGGCAGTTATACGGATTGTCAAGGGTCATAAGCTCAGTCACAAGCTCCCTAACCTCCGCAGGCTGTAATCTGTTGTTTCCCTTCACGGCAGCCTTGCATGCCATGGTCGCTATGCGCGACTTTACCGTCTCATTGGAGACCCTGCCCGGATTCTCCATGAGATCATCTATTATCTCCATAATCATATCTTTGCCCGACGCACCATACAGCTCCACCGGAACCGCTCGTATTGCGTACTCATTGCCGCCGAAGCTCTCTATCTCAAAGCCCATATTGGCAATTATATCCATATTGTCCTTCAGCACCTGTCCTGCCGCAAGGGTAAGTGTGATTATCTGCGGCGGCATTAGCTGCTGTGAAGCCGGAGTCCCCTCCGATACTCTCTTCATAAAGTGTTCATAGAGAACCTTCTCATGTGCCGCATGCTGATCCATTATGAACAGCTTCTGGTCAAACTCTATAAGCCAGTAGGTATCAAACAACTGTCCTATTATCTTATGGTCTGCAAGATTTTTCTCATCAAGAAGCTTCCTGTCCTCACTGAAAAGGCTCAACTGTTCAGGGACAGCCATCGGAACAGGTTCTATATGCTCTGTTCTGTTTTCCTTCCCGGACTCCTGCCCTGCTTCAATACTCTCTGCAGGCTTATGCGAAGAGCTGTCCTTTCCTGGCATGTCCACTGCCGCTGTGTTTGTTTCCGTGGCTTTTATTTCTTCTGCTCTTGTTTCTTCTGTCCTTGTTTCAACTGTTTTTAATTCTTCTGTTTTTACTTCCCCGGCTTTTATTCCTGTTCCGGCTTCTGCTGTTTTAAATCCTGCCGGACTGATTTTTATTTCATTCAGCCTGTATTGCTGATTTTCTTCCTGCTTCCTGTCAGATGGCTTATACTCCGTCCTGTGTTCATTTAATATCGCTCCGCCATCCAAAGCGCTGTACTGCTTCTTCCCGGCGCCAGCCATTCTGTTAAGCTCAAAAGGCTCCGGAAGCTTATTCTCCCTGACCTTCTGTATAGCCGCGCCCGATGTATTTCCGGTAATATTGCCCGATGCCGCCTCCGATGATTTCTTCCTGCTGTCCGAATCGAAATTCACCTGCGGAATGACCTCCCTCTGCATAACAGCCTCATGCACTGCCTGATATAGCTCCTTGTATACTCTCTCTCCCTCCGAAAAACGTAGCTCCATCTTAGTCGGGTGCACATTGATATCTATTGTGTCCGGGTCGATATGAAAATGCAGTGATGTAAACGGATATTTCTTAGGCATGGAATAGCCCGCATAGGCGTCCTCGATAGCCTTGGAAATGATACTGCTCTTAATGTAACGTCCGTTTATATAATAATTTTCCAGAGCACGGTTGCCTCTGTTCATCGCCGGCTTTCCTATAAAGCCATCCACCTTGAACAGCTCACACTCATACTGAAGCGGTATCAGCCCAGCCGTAATCTCCCTGCCGTACACTCCGTATATAACGTCCTTGAGCGTACCATTTCCTGATGTATACAGCTTATTCTGCCCTCCGCTTATGAATCTGAACGAAATCTCCGGGTGGGACAGGGCAAGCTTTTCGACAAGATCACTTATATAGTTTCCCTCTGTAATGCCTGTCTTTAGAAATTTTCTTCTCGCCGGTGTATTGTAGAAAAGGTTTCTCACCAGAAATGTTGTTCCGTTAGGCGCTCCTATCTCCTCAATGCTCTTTTCCTTTCCGCCGTCTATAAGGTATCTGCTTCCGGTAAGGCTCTCCGCTGTCTTGGTTATAAGCTCAACCTGTGCCACTGCAGCAATACTCGACAGTGCCTCACCCCTGAAACCAAGTGAAGAGATTGTCAGTAAATCCTCCACCGACTTAATCTTGCTGGTTGAATGGCGCAGAAAGGCCAGCTGTATCTGATCCTTCGGAATACCGCTCCCATTGTCGGTTATCCTTATAAACGAACAGCCGCCGTCCTTTATCTCTATGGTCACGGCTGAGGCTCCCGCATCAATGGCATTCTCAACGAGCTCTTTAACTACCGATGAAGGTCTTTCAATAACCTCGCCTGCCGCTATTTTATTGATTGTACTCTGGTCTAATACCTTTATCTGCGCCATATTATTCCTCTCTTAAATTTACTGTCAAATTGTTCCCAAGCTCTTTTAATTTCAATAGCTACAGTCAATTTATATTTCCAAACCTCTTAAAAGCTCCAGCGGTTCTTGACTTTATTCTGAAGCTTATACAATGTGTTAAGCGCCTCAATAGGAGTGAGATTTCCAAGGTCGATGTTCTTCAGCTCCTCGATAATGTCATCATCCTTCACAGCGTCAAAAAGAGTCATCTGCTCAAGGTCGACATCATCAGGCTTCTGCATTTTTTTCTTTGATTTGGTATTTGAAGTGCCAAGCCTGGCAATCTCCTTAGCCTTCGCGGATATATCGGCATCCACAAGGTCTGCTAAGATTTCCTTTGCCCGGTTGATAACGCTGTCCGGCACTCCGGCAAGCTTCGCTACCTGTATTCCATAGCTCTTGTCCGCCCCTCCGGCGACAATCTTTCGAAGGAACACAATGTCATCACCCTGTTCCTTGACAGCTATGCAATAGTTGTTGACGGAATCTATCGTCCCCTCAAGCTCCGTCAGCTCATGGTAATGTGTCGCGAACAATGTCTTAGCTCCAAGAAGCTTCGGATTGCTTATATGCTCCACAACCGACCATGCAATGCTCAGCCCGTCAAAGGTGCTTGTCCCTCGCCCTATCTCGTCAAGTACAAGCAGGCTGTCAGCAGTGGCATTTCTTAGAATATTCGCAACCTCATTCATCTCAACCATGAATGTACTCTGTCCGCTCGCAAGGTCATCTGAGGCGCCCACACGCGTAAATATCCTGTCGACAACCCCTATATCCGCCGATCTTGCCGGAACAAAGGAGCCAATCTGAGCCATGAGCACAATGAGTGCTGCCTGTCTCATATATGTTGACTTACCAGCCATATTCGGACCGGTTATGATTGATACCCTGTTTTTGTTATTGTCAAGGTATGTGTCATTCGGTATGAACATATTGTTGGGAATCATTTTCTCCACAACAGGGTGCCTTCCGTCCTTTATGTCAATAATTCCCTTATTGTTAATCTTCGGGCAGACATAGTTATTCTGGTCTGCAACCGTTGCAAGTGAGGCAAACACATCAAGCTGCGCAATTGCGCCTGCAGTTCTCTGAATCCTTACAACCTCCGCAGAGATTTTTTCCCTCACATCGGCGAACACATCATACTCAAGTGAGAAAAGCTTATCCTCCGCATTCAATATGATGTCCTCCAGCTCCTTGAGCTTAGGAGTTGAATATCTCTCAGCATTGGTGAGAGTCTGCTTTCTTACATAGTCCTCCGGCACATTGCCCTTGAAAGAATTGAGCACCTCTATATAGTATCCAAAAACCTTATTGTACTTGATTCTAAGATTCTTGATACCTGTCCTCTCCCGCTCATCCGATTCAAGCTGTGCAAGCCAGCTCTTTCCCTCTGTCTTTGCCGTTCTGAGCCTGTCAATCTCATCATTGAAGCCTTCCTTTATAAGTCCGCCATCCTTTACCGCAATAGGTGGTTCATCAACTATCGCTTTTTCAATAAGGGTGCACACATACTCAAGCTCATCAATCTCATCATGTAATTCATGCAGAAGCTCAACGCTGCATTCTCTTATAAGATACTTGATATGTGGCAGCATTGACAGTGAGCTCTTAAGTGCAATCAGATCCCTCGGTCCTGCGGACCTGGTGCTTATTCTTCCTATCAGACGCTCAAGGTCATAGACCGGGTTTAGGTACTCCCTCAGCTCCTCCCTTGTGATGACCTCATCCTTCAGGTAAGCCACCGCCTGCTGTCGTGTCACGATATCCCCGCCCACAACAAGAGGCTGCTCAAGCATCTGTCTGAGCCTTCTGGCTCCCATTGCGGTCTTGGTCTTGTCAAGCACCCACAGGAGTGACCCCTTTTTCTGTTTTTCCCTAAGTGTCTCTGTAAGCTCAAGATTCCGCCTCGTTGAACTGTCGACAATCATATATTTACCCACAGCATACGGCGTGATATGCGTAAGGTGTGGAAGGGAGCTCTTCTGTGTCTCGTACAGATATTGTAAAAGTGCTCCTGCGGCAACTGAGCCAATCGAATAATCCGCAAGCCCAAGTCCCATCATGTCTGCCGCCTTGAAATGCTCAAGCAGCAGCCTTTTTGACAGCTCATCGTCGAAATAGTACGGCTCCAACGATGACACAGTGATATTAAGCCTGTCCTTAATGCTATCAAGGGATATTCCGCTCATCATAAACGCTTCATTGCATATTATCTCAGACGGCGAAAACTTATTTATCTCATCGAACAGCTCTCGCGCTGAGCGGACCTCCGTTACAAGATACTCACCTGTCGTGATGTCCGAGACTGAGATTCCAAGCATATTGCTCATATACACAACACACATTATGTAGTTATTTTTTCCCTCCTCAAGTGCGGAAGGGTTAAAATTCGTACCCGGCGTTACAATACGGATAACTTCTCTCTTTACAAGCCCCTTTGCCAGCTTCGGATCCTCGACCTGCTCGCAGATTGCCACCTTATGCCCATTAGATACAAGTCTGTTTATATAATTTTCCGCTGCATGGTATGGGATGCCGCACATCGGAGCGCGCTCCTCCTGTCCGCAGTCCTTGCCCGTAAGCGTAAGTTCAAGCTCCTTTGACACCATAAGTGCATCGTCAAAGAACATCTCATAAAAATCTCCTAATCTGTAAAAAAGTACACAGTCCTTATACTGCTCCTTGGTCTCTAAGTACTTCTGCATCATAGGTGAATATGTCGGCATTTTTTCTCCAATCCGTAAAAAGCTGAACGCTTCTTACATTTTCCTTGTTTCTGTCTATTTTTTTAATATTTTTGGTGATTTAATTTAATTATTAAAGTGCGGTAATGGAATACGCAATGCCGCACCTTAGTTTTATCTCTAAGTAATATAAAATCTGAGTTTATTTAGTCTATTTATAAATCTATTTTAATCTCAACATGTTTACTTCGATATATTTACGTTTATTTATGTTTGTTTATCTATTTGTTTGGTTTTATAATCTTGTTCCCATATAGTAGAAGCCCTTAGACTCATCAAGATGCACCTTTACGATCTGTCCGATAAGTGCTTCGTCACCTGGGAAATGCACAAGCATATTGTTACCCATTCTTCCTGTTAAGAGTGTGCTGTCATGGTCATTCACGCCCTCGACAAGCACATCCATATCCCTGCCCTCAAATCTATAGGAAAGCTTATGGGAAATCTCATTGACCGTCGCAAGCAGCCTGTCGAACCTGTCCTTGACAACAGCCTCATCAATCTGGTCATCCATAGAGGCAGCAGGCGTTCCGGTTCTCTTAGAATATATGAAGGTATACGCACTGTCATAGCCGGATTTGCGAACCACATCAAGTGTCTCAAGGAAATCCTCCTCCGTCTCCCCGGGGAATCCAACAATTATATCTGTTGTGATGGAGATATCCGGCATGGCTGCCTTAAGCTTGTCAACAAGCGACAGATAACGCTCCTTCGTATAGTGGCGGTTCATCACCTTCAATATCCTGTCACTTCCCGACTGTAATGGCAGGTGGAAATGCCTGCAAATCTTGTCAGAGTGTGCCATTACGTCTATGAGTTCATCCGACAGATCCTTCGGGTGTGAGGTCATAAAGCGGATACGCTCTAAGCCGTCGATATCTTCAACCATCTTCAACAGCTCAGCAAATGACACCGGATTCTCAAGATTCTTTCCGTAGGAGTTGACATTCTGTCCAAGAAGCATGACCTCCTTAACTCCGTCTGCCACAAGCTTCTCTATCTCACAGATAATGTCCTTCGGCTCCCTGCTCTTTTCCCTTCCTCTCACATAAGGTACGATACAATAGCTGCAGAAATTGTTGCAGCCGAACATGATATTCACACCGGATTTAAAGGAATACTTTCTGTCAACCGGAAGCTCCTCAACTATCTGTGAGCTGTCCTTTAACACCTCGACAACCATCCTGCCGCTCTCAATACGGTTGTAGATCAGCTCCGCAAGCCTGTAAAGGTTATGTGTTCCGAATATAATATCTATAAATCTGTAAGACTCCTTGAGCTTTTCGACCACCTGCGGCTCCTGCATCATGCAGCCACAGAGTGCTATCATCATATTAGGGTTCTTCTTTTTATAATTTCCAAGCACTCCAAGATGTCCGTACACCTTGTTATTCGCATTCTCACGGACAGTACATGTATTATATATAACAAAATCGGCGTTCTCCGATTCCGTTTCCACAAAGCCAATCTCCTTTAAAATACCGGAAAGCTTCTCTGAGTCGCGGGCATTCATCTGGCAGCCGAATGTGACTGAACACATAGTCAATTTTCTTCCAAGCTTCTCTGACAATTCCTTAACGTACTCACGGCACTTCCCAATGAAGTAATACTGGCGCGCGACCTCATAGTTCGGCTCATTTTTCATCTTCTCCAATAATTCTGAATCTATCTCTGACATTCTTTTCTCCTTTATATTTACAATCATTTTAATATACACCTTATCCGTTAGGCTTGTCAAATACACTCTTTAAGATTATTTCAATATTGAATAGGTTGTAAACTGATTTTCTTATCGTAATTTCCATATCAAAACATCACATAAAAATATCCCCATATCAGTAAACAATGCCTTTAAGGCCATCTGCTGCTATAGGGATACTCATAATACTTTTTTATCCTCTTATCTGCCCATCGCCATATATAATGTACTTCGTAGTGGTAAGCTCATTTATACCCATAGGTCCTCTGGCGTGGAGCTTCTGTGTGCTTATTCCAATCTCCGCACCGAAGCCGAACTCATTTCCATCTGTAAACCTTGTGGACGCATTCACATATACACACGCGGCATCAATCTCATCCAGAAATCTCTGCGAACTTTCATAATTATTCGTAATTATGGATTCAGAGTGCCCTGTATTGTTGGCATTGATATGCTCTATCGCCTCATCAAGCGAATCCACGGTCTTGACGGAAATTATGTAGTCAAGATACTCTGTGGCATAGTCCTCCTCCGCAGCAGGAACTATATATGGGTCAATGCCCTGCGAATATTCATCGCCCCTTATCTCGACATTGTGCTCTCTTAACATTTCGACAAGCCTTGGAATAAAATTCCTTGCAATACTCTTATGTATCACAAGCGACTCACACGCATTACACACTCCTACCCTCTGTGTTTTTGCATTCTCGATAATCCTGAGTGCCATGTCGAAATCAGCGCTCTCATCAACATAGACATGGCAGTTGCCTGTTCCTGTCTCAATGACAGGTACGGTGGCGTTCTTTACAACGAACTGTATAAGCCCCTTGCCACCTCGCGGTATAATCAAATCGACGTACTCATTCATCGTGAGAAGCTCTTTTACGCACTCCCTATCGGTTGATTCGATAAGCTGCAGGGCATTCTCGTCTATACCGTTTGCCTTAAGCGCTTCCCTTATAACATTCGCTATGGCTATGTTGGAATTGATTGCATCGCTTCCTCCCTTTAATATGACGGCATTTCCTGTCTTAAAGCACAGTCCGAAGGTATCTAAGGTAACATTCGGTCTTGATTCGTAAATGACAGCTATAACGCCGAAGGGAACACGCTTCTTCCCGATTAACAGCCCATTCGGACGTTTCTTCATGGAGAGAACCTCCCCTACAGGGTCATCCAAGCCTGCCACCTGATTTACGCCATCAGCCATGCCGTCAATCCTTGTCTTTGTGAGCGTAAGCCTGTCTAACAGTCCGCTCTTCATGCCGTCGGCTTTCCCCTGCTCCACATCCTTATGATTCTCTTCTAAGATATAGTCGGCATTGGCTCTTATGGCTTCGGCAACTGCAAGCAGCACCTCATTTTTTTTATTGGTTCCAAGCTTTCCAAGACTTCTTGACGCTGTGCGGGCATTCTTACCCATTGTGAGTATATCTGTCATCATATTAATCCCTATCTCCATTCCGCCTTACGGCTATACAATTGGCAATACAAATCACAGTTAATTTACTTTCTGGATATTTTATTTTCCGGTTCAAACCTAGGCATACTTAATCTGCGAACTTAATAGTCCAGTTTACGATATATGCTTTCTTCGGTGACAATCATATCCGGTCTGACATCCCCATCCTGTGCAGGTATGCTCTCCAAAAGCTGTGCCTCATACGCGAGCGCTGCCTTATATAGCTTGTTATCCACGGACAGATACCTGTCATAAAAACCACCGCCATAGCCTATGCGGTTATAGCTCCTATCGAAAGCAAGCCCGGGCATACACATAAATCCTGTTCTGGAATAGTCCGGCTCCATGCCGTTGATATCAGGCTCATATATTCCCATGTAACCCGGACTAAGCTCTGATATGTCACTTATCTCATAAAATTCCATATCCCTGCCGGAAACCCGTGGAACAAACACACGTTTTTCAAGGCTTAGGCTGTAATCGATAAGCATTATCGTGTCTATCTCATTATCCATGCTCACATAGGTATATATCCTGTCCGCTCGTTTGAACTCCGGAACAGTTATAAGCTGTTCAAAAATCTGCATGGATTTTTCAAACCTTTCCGTGCGTGTCATGTCCGCACGCAGCTGCTTCATCTGCTTTCTTATGAGATTTTTCTCATCTTTTTTTCCAAATATCTCATCCGCCATGTAAACATCCCCTTCTCATCTTGCCTGCGGCTGCTCTCATTTTTCCGTTTTAGCTACAATGACATTTAATATCCGAAGTCACCCGTTAGAGAGTCATCATCATCAATCCAGTCCTTAGTGTCAATCACGCGGAAGTTCTCACTGTCATCGCGGATTATAACCGTAGATATACCAGCATTAAGAATCATTCTCTTGCACATGGAGCAGCAGTTGCCGTTCTCAACATAGCCGCCCTTCTCCATGTCAATACCAACAAGATATATTGTACTTCCAAGCATTGATTCCCTTGAGGCGCTTATTATCGCATTAGCCTCCGCATGTACGCTCCTGCACATCTCATAGCGCTCTCCTCGTGGAATTGCAAGCTTTTGTCTTATACAATAATTAAGATCCGAACAATTCTTCCGCCCTCTCGGTGCCCCTACATAGCCTGTCGAAATAATCTCATCATTCTTTACGATAACTGCGCCGTAATGCTTTCTAAGACAGGTTCCCCTCTGCGAGACAGCCTCCGCAATGTCCAGATAATAATTATTCTTATCTCTTCTGTCCATGCCTTCACTCCTTATGCTCTGTATTTCTTGCAGTCTGTTTTTACATTAATTAAGATAAAAACCCATGTCACTGTTTTTGCAGTGACTCAAATAGTAATGAAAAATATGTTCTTAGAATATATTATACCAAATATTGCTTCCCATTTTTACAAAATATTTTTGATGTTGGAATCAAAACATGTGCTGTAAACTTAGTGTATTTTGACCTCAACATCATATTTTGGAAATTATAACATATTTTCTCTGAAAGTACATTATTTTTATTTTGAATAATGACATATAGCAATTTTTTTCTACTATATGCCAAAAATCGCCATTCATTAAAATTCAATTATACATTTGTCACTATCGCTTCGTATACCTTTATTCCATCCACCGCCGCGGAGGTAATACCGCCCGCGTAGCCTGCACCTTCTCCGCACGGATAAAGTCCACTTATACCCAATGCCTGCAGCTTATCATCCCTGTTTATGCGCACAGGCGATGAGGTCCGCGACTCAACCCCGGCAAACATCGCATCCGGATCCGCATATCCGGGTATCTGTCTGTCGAAGCTTGTCACACCCTCTATAAGCGCATCACACAGTTCAGCCGGAAGAAGCTCCCTCAGATTAGCCGCTGTATACCCACCCTTAATACAAGGCTTAACCGTATTACTGCTCAATGCGCTTTCCGTTGTAGTCCTATTTTCCCTGAAATCCCCAAAGCGCTGAACCGGAACCCTTCCACCTCCAAGCTCATACGCCTTCTTCTCGAGCCTCCTCTGAAATTCGATTCCGGCAAGGACATCCTCCGAACCAAAATCTCTGTTATCGACCGTGACAATAAGTGCGGAATTGGCATTCTCGCTGTCACGCTTTGAATAGCTCATTCCGTTGACCGCAAGCATGCCCTCCTCCGAGGAAGCATTCACAACATAGCCGCCCGGACACATACAGAAGGAATAGACACCATGCCCGTTAGAAGCCTTATGCGTGAGCTTATAGCTCGCCGGCATATAATTCTTATATTTTCCATCGCCAAACTCATGTATATTTATAAGCTCCTGCCTATGTTCTATTCTAAGACCTACAGCGAATGCCTTCTGCTCCATGGTGAGCTTATCCTTCAGCATATAAAATGTATCCCTTGCGCTGTGTCCTATCGCAAGCACAAGACAGTCACATGGAATATACTCTCTATTTCCGGAGTTCTCAACCGTGATACCTTTGACTCTTCTGTCTGTCCCTTTCTCATCCGAAAGCACACCGGGCGTGAGCTTTTCAAGGTCTATATCGACAAGCCTCGTGTTAAAGCGTACTTCCCCGCCAAGACTCTCAATCTCTTTCCTGATACTCTGCACAATATATACAAGGCGATCTGTGCCAATATGCGGCTTCGCTTCGTAGGTTATACTCTCATCAGCCCCATGCTCCACAAAGATTTCTAGTACCTTGCTGATACGCCCATATACCTCCTTAACCTGGGTGTTAAGCTTTCCGTCTGAGAAGGTTCCCGCACCTCCCTCGCCGAACTGTGCATTGGATTCCGGGTTGAGCCTGCCGCCATTCCAGAATGAATCAACCGACTTCATTCTATCCTCAACAGCCTCACCGCGCTCAACAACTACCGGTCTATAGCCGGCGCGCGCGAGCATAAGCGCACAGAACATTCCGGCAGGGCCAAAGCCTGCTATCACCGGTCTGCTGCCCATCCTGTCTCTTGCCGGCTTCGGCTCCTTATATCTTACAGTTTTACTTAACATAATATTGTTATCGTTAACTTTTTTGATTATTTTTTCCTCTGCACCGGAATCTAAAGCTTTCCTGTCCGTACCATATACCGTGACATCCACCGAAAACACAATAAATATATCCGGCTTATGCCTTGAATCAATCGATTTCTTTACTATTTTATATGAAAAATTATCTCCCTTAAGCCGCAGTGCCTTGGAAATCTTTCCCTTGAGCGCGGTGTCAAGCTGCCCTGCACTCAGCGAAACCTCCGGGGTAATTTTTAGCTGGTTAATTCTTATCACAGGCTTATCCTTCCATTATCTATGCTGATTTTAATACAATACTACATTTTTTCGGGGATATGCAAGTCTTACAATAACATTTTTTCTGACCTGTTTATGCCGTTACACTACATTTTTTCCGACCCATTTGCATTATTTCTTAACACTTTTTCGGAGCATATTCGTGTGAAATGCTACACTTTTCCGGCCTAAATTTCGTTTACCTTCATAAAAGGCTGGAAATCCTCCGTGTCCGAACCGATTTTTCCGCCGAATTTAGAAATCAATGTTTCCATAACCTTGCGAAGAATCCCATTATCGCTCAGATAATAGTCGACCGCATACACCTTTTTCATCCCCATACCGGCAAGAGTCCCAAAGTCTTCCTCTCCCAGATTATCCCTCATGTCCTCGAACGTGATTGTCCCCTCGTCCGCTGTCACCTCAAGAAGATTAAGCTCCGTCCATACTTCAAGCTGCTTTGCCTCTAAGAAGTCAAGTCCATCGTGGAGCTGCTTTGCACTTATCTCCTCCGGAAGCAGATACAGGAAGCTTCCCTCCTTCGGCTTAGCCGGCTTAACTGGCTTTGACTTAGAAGCCTGCTTAGCTCCCTTATCCTTCTTTGCGTATTTTTCGTAACCCTTTGAATGGTAGTTTATTGTTTGTTTACTGCTTGTTTTCTTCATCCTATCCCTGCATGACAATAAGAAAACCTATTATCACACATTCCTCCATTTCCGCTTAATCTGCAAGCCCTTTCATAATATGTCACCCATTATATCATCTTCCACGCACAAAAACTACACATATTTATTTCAGAATCCCCATCTCGTCAAGCGACACTGCCCCCTCATCAAGTCGTACCTCCGTAGCGTCCCATAGTCTCGCATTGACACCCATGTAGGTATAAGTGTCCATCTCATTATGTCCGCACAGGAAAATAAGCTTAAGCTTACATCTGACCGGAATGAACTGTTCCAGGAAGCCGGACAGCCATCTGCGTCTGCCGTCATTACACTCCACAGTAGTAAGAAGCGACACATCATACGGATTTTCGCCGTACAGCGCATCCGATACCTGCTTGTCCGTCTTGTTCATATTATCTGCTATCTGTCTGCGCTCAATTATGACCGGCTTTTCCCCCAGCAGTATCTCTCCGATTCGTTCAAGCACATATCTGGTTCCCCTGTATCTTTTAAGCTCAAATGCCTCTGCCGCAAGCTTTCTTATCATCCCATCATCCACATATTCACGCGAAATATCTATTCCAAGCCAGCTTAAATACTCAATGAGAAACTCACACGAAGTGTTCTCTATATCAAAGCGCTCCGGCAGCCTATCAATCTGCGCCTGAAAATCATTATATATACTTGAATAAATCGACATATATCTGTGAAAGAAGCTGTTTCGCTCCCTGTATACCTGTGGAAATGTCATCATAAAATTGTCCCCTGTCATATCCACCTTCATATCTGAGAACGAAAAACTGCCCTCACCCTGTATTTCAATATATATCCACAGATACCGCCCTTTGAGACTATATAATAGAATATCCCTGCAGTTCACGGAACGCACCTCTCCTGCGTTCTTAAAAAACAGATTTTTCTTCTCCTGCTCAACGTCGAAATCTGACAAATACTTATGCACACTTATATCACCATCATTTCCGGCAACAAGCTGTTCGTTGGGTGCGATTATATGGACTATATATACAACGGAGAGCTCCGCAGACATATCCATTGACAATCTGCCCCATGTGCAGTTATCTTCTGCTCCGTCGATGGCAGGCAGAAGAAAAAAAGCATTCTTTAAATAATTCTCTGGAAATCCAGCGCGAACAATATAAGAATCTTTCCGATTCAATAGATACGCTAAGAGAACTGAAACATAATTTTAAGTATGATTTGCTCTATATTGCAGAAAAAATACATGACAATGAATCACAGAAAGCCCTGTCAAAAATCCATGAGTACATAAGCGACCTCGACAACACCGAACTGATCCGGTTCAGCCGGAATAAAGCAATAGATTCCGTAATCAGCTATTACAACCAGCTCGGAAGGAACTCAGGCATCAATATGCTGATCAACATTACTGACTTTGACAGCGGCTCAATTGATTCATCGGATCTCGCCGTTCTGCTCGGCAATCTCTTAGATAATGCCGTAACTGCCGCCGCAGCACAGCCTAAGGAGCCGTTTGTAAAGCTCAACATGGCTGTCTCAGGCAATATGCTCTCCATAACCTTGGACAACAGCTACTCCGGTGAGCTTAAGCCTAATGGAAATGAATACCCTTCTACCAAAAAGAATCACACCGCCATAGGCTTAAAAAGCATTGCTGAGATTGCTCATAAATATAACGGTGACTCAGTGTTTTCGCATGATGGCAAAGCATTTCACGCCTCCGTTTTACTCCATCTGCAATAACAGCATTGTAACATCACGATTCTTTTACAAGCTTGCCCGTCATATGCTCAACAACAAGCTCAAGGCAGCACACCCTGCTGCCTGAGCGGCTTATCTCCTGCTCTATGTACTCCTTATCGTCCGTAAATTTAAGACAAATGTTGGTGCATATCTCCAGAATCTTGTCCCTGTCATCGACAACTTTCATTCTGCCGAACACAATAACACTGTTAATGTTGAGCGCCCACTCTCCGTCTTTTCTGTATCCCCCATCGTACACGCAAAAGGAAGTCTTATCGCATTTCTTAACAGCGTCCATCTTATGACCCTCACCGGCTCCGTGAAAGTACAGCTTATTGTCATCCTCGCTGTACCAGTAATCAATCGGAACGCCATAAGGATAACCGTCATCCCCTATGAGCGACAGAACGCCGCGCGGCTGTTCCTTAAGTATTCTCACGCACTCCTCATGGCTTAATTCCTGCTTAAATCTTCTCATGTTTCTGAACATTTTTTTGTGCTCCGTTTCTATATGTTATTTGTCCGATATAACCCAATAGCCTGTTTTTGGCGAACCACATCTCAATAAAATGCCCTGTTCCTTCAGCTTTTTTAGATTAACCTCAATATTTCTGCTTGCAACGCCAATTTCACCTGCCAGCTTTGAAGCAGAAAGCTTATTATTCTCAGTTAATAATTCTATTATCTTCCTTTGTGTATCATTTAGGGTATATTTTTTCTTCCTCTGATGTAGTTCTCCGATGTTCTCCGATGGTTCTCCGATGTTCTCCGACGGTTCTCCGATGTTCCCCGATGACTTATCAATGTTTTTTAATATATCGTCATCGGTTCCTGTCATCCGCTTCACCGAATCCCCTCCACGAAACAATTCCACCCTGAACATATTGTCGAATTCCTTTACCTTAGGCTGTGGCAGTCCATATTCTTCGGCGGCGCTGAATATTCTCTTAATTCCACTGCCCCATGCCTCCACAAGCCCCATTTGACCGAATACATTGGCAATGCCCTTGTTGCGTATTTTAGAGTGACCACTCATCACCTCCGCGTATGTCAGACCGTTGTACAGGCCTCCGGGGGAAGTCACCTCAAGGCGGTCATCATATATCGCCACCTGTATGCAGGATTCATCCAACAGATTCCTATGGCAGTGAGCATTGATAATCATTTCTCTTATAGCCTCCGGCGGGAGCTCATACCTTTCCCTGCGCACCAGACCATCAATTGTCGCGCCAAGTCTTATATTTCTCAAGACAAAATCAACCGCTTCTTCAATCTGGGTATAAATCGGACCTGTAAATTCCCTTTTATCCAAGAATACCGCTCTGTCCCTTCCCCTAAATACCGCACATTGTGTTTTTGAAAAAGGAAAATAATCTGATGTCAGCAAAACGTAAGCATTCGTTGCCAGCAACTGTCCCTCACTCTGTTTCAAAATCTTCCAGTTGATAAGCTGCTCCTTTTTCACGGTATGTTCCGTCATCCCTACCTTTTTCCTGAACGCCTCGATATCCTTACATAATTTCTCTGTCGCTTCGTCCGTGACATTATATCCTACGCAGGTTAACTCATCCCATGAGATACGTGCTCCTTCCATCTCAAGCTCTTTAATCTTTTCGCGATATGCAAGCCTTGATGTTCCCGCCACTCTGATATATGTCCCTGCTTCCTTGCCCTTTGATTTTAAGTAATATGGGCGATTCTTCCCAGCCTCCACCGTCACAACGATAATATTTTTTCCGTCCACCGTCTGCGGTTCAATATCCGGAATAATCTGCGGCTCGCAGGAATCCGAAACAGCGTTTGCAATACTGTCCATAATCTGAAAAAGATTTACACTATCCACACCAACAATCTCGTGTGTCTTGTCGTCAATTCCTATGAGCAGCCTGCCTCCCTGCGTGTTGGCAAAAGCCACTATTGTCTTCATATATTTTTCGCTTTTGTCCGGTACAGATACCTTGTATTCGATATTCTTTGATTCGCCGGAAAATATTGTCTCTTCTGCCACTGCAAGACCTCCCACTCATTTCACCACTAAAACAAACACATTAAACTATCAACATACAAAATATTATACCATCCATTCATCAAAAAATCCATGACAACTACTACCTTTAACTGTAAGACTTTTAAAAACAAAAGGCGGTTCGTGCTTTTCATAAAACACAACCGCCTACATCATACACATACCTATGAAAACTATACAAAATTCTATATTTTTATGTTTCCTTCATAACTGATTATCTGTTTCTTTTCCGGTTGACAATCCATACCACCCAGTCCCCCAACAGCAAAACCGCAAACACCGGCATACCCATAAACATTATGAGTGCGCCCAAAAGTCCTGCAAACCATCCTGTGTCCGTCCTTATATCGTATACCGCATATCCCCCGGCCAGCACAGCCAACACTATATCCGCGATGGCAAACACCTTATACAGTGATATCTGTGAATTTATTTTCCGCGCGATACAGCATACCACAAGACATATCGATATAATGGAAAACACGATGGCTGCAATTGCAAGTACCATTTCAAGCCCCGGTGGGTTGAATACCAGTCCGGCGAACCACACTGCCGCCGCCAGTACAACAGACAGGGCTGTTGCCTTTAGAAGCCCGGATATTTTCATTTTATCAGCCATGATAACCTCCTTGATATTAAAATTGTATTTTAATCAATGGTGTTGCATAAATCAACTGGTTTTCAAAAATAGCCACCTGTTTTTACAAACATTTAAGATATCTTTTTACGCCAGACAGCCCCGATAATCATTCATTTATAGGCCAAGGCTCATCGCTCCCGCAACACACCCACTGCTCCACGCCCACTGTAAATTATATCCGCCGCAGCAGCCGTCCACGTCAAGCACCTCACCGCAGAAATACAAGCCGTGACACAGCTTAGACTCCATAGTCGCGGTGTTAACCTCATCAAGCCTCACACCGCCACTGCATACCTGAGCCGATGTAACCCCCTTTGAGTTGATGACATTCACCTTAAAGTGCTTTATAAGCCCTGCAAGCGCCTCCGTGCGTCCTCCGGACAGCTTGATAAGCAGATTCATAAGCTTCTTGTTTACAAGACCTGTGAGGATATCGGCAAGACCTGGCACGTTGCCCTTTTTTACCGTTTCCTGGCTGTCCACTGCACTGCCCATATCAGCTCTGATTCTATCTATGTATTCAATAAGCTCTTTTTCGCCATATTCCGGCATGAAATCAAGCTCCGCCTGAACCCTGCCATTTCCGGCATCAAGTGCCGCCACAGCATAGCGGCTCACCTGAAACACCGGTATTCCGGATATGCCGTTGTCGGTGAGCTGGAGCTCTCCGATATCTGAAGCCACGCACCTGCCATCTATCAGAAGCCGTATTCCTCCCTTGGCGCGGACTCCTGAGATTTCCTTAAAAAAGCTCTCCTCACACCCTAGCGCCACAAGCGCCGGCAGAGGCTTTATAATGTGGTGTCCGAAGCTGCGTGCAATATCGTATCCAAGCACTGAGTTGGATTTATCGTTGCCCTGCGTGTTCCCAATCTGTTTTCCTGCCGTGCCGGTGCCTTGATCGCATACACCTCCGGCAGCAGAGCCGGTGGCCACAATAAGCCTTCCCGCCGTGCAGGATAACCTGACAGGCTGCGCCACATCGCGCTCCTTGCCACAGGCAACATTCTTCGCCTTATCGTTCCTGTCACCTCCGGCTTTTTTGCCGTCCTTCTTACCGCTGTTCTTTTTCGCCTCAGCCCTGCGGTTCTCCGCCTCAATATCCCTTATATTTCCGGAAACAATAAAGTCATCACCCTTCTTCTTGACAGAGGTTATCTCACAGCCGCATACAAGCTCCACACCGTACTTTAAAAGGCACTGCCTTAGGCAGTCAAGCACTGAGGCAGCCTGCTCACTGTATGGGTACACATAGCCATCCCTGTCGCGCACAAGCATGCCCTCATCCCGGAAAAAACCCGTGACAGTCTCAGAATCAAAGCGGCTTATCACTCCCAGTATATCCGCAACACTGCCACTGTCCGTGTGATAACAGCTATCATCAAGCTTATAATTGGTAAGGTTACACTTGCCGTTTCCGGTTGCAAGTATCTTTTTTCCGGGTCTTGCCAGAACCTCAAGAAGTGCAACCCTTATACACCCGCCTGTTCCTTCTTCACTGCTTTTTTTTGCCGCCTGTATTGCCGCCATCATACCGGAAGCTCCGGCTCCAATCACAACAACATCATATTTCATGAAGTGTGGTCCTCCAAAAATTCGTATAATTCTTCCAAATCCTTAACCTGCATCCCGACATATATCTCGCGCTGCAGCTCAATAGGTAAATCCGTTACCTTTATATCCGTGTAATCATATATCGTGACAAAATCCTCATAATACACTACAACCCGTCCATCAAGCGCATAAAGAATAAAATTCTGCGTTGCACTGTAGGTAGGTGCATCATAGCTCTTCCTTACCACAATTCTGTCTGCCGAGAACTCGACAAGATTTATAGAACTCAGACCCCTGTCTACATCTTCCTTATCAGGTTTTTCCATATACCTTCTCAAGTAGTCTGTATATGCCTCCCTGTCAAGCCCAAGAATATCTATCGAGGGAATGACTGTTGTCTGTGCCGATATATGATTATTTATATTGTACTCCTCTATTATCAGTTCGGTATCGCGTCTGATGACGCTCTCATCCGCCGCGGCCGCAGCTCGCATCTCATAATAATCGTTCGCCGGCTGTTCCACCCTGTTTTTCTTTGTAACCGCATAATAGCCTATGCAATAACAGGTCACAAATAATGTTGTAAGAGTAACAAAGCAGATAATATACAATTTCCGCATTCTGCACATCCTTTCTGCAAATTGCATTTATTGAATATTGTCTGCTTTTTTTAATTATTTTATTCTATCACCTGTAAAAAAATATGGTATCGAGTCAAAGAATGGCATTGAAAGCTCTCCTTCATTCTTATCCTCCAGGTAAAGCATTCCATCCCTATCCATAAACTCACCAACGAACTGACGGCATATTCCGCAAGGGTAAGCATACTCTCCTGTAGAGCACACAACCGCTATCGCCTTGAAATGTCTGGCACCTTCGGAAACTGCCTTGACCGCCGCCGTTCTCTCCGCACATATTGCAGCACCATAAGATGAATTTTCTATATTGCAGCCGCCGAAAACTCTCCCATCATCCGTCAGAATGGCCGCTCCCACATTAAACCTTGAATACGGAGCGTACGCATTGTTCATGTATTCTTTAGCCTTATTTATAAGTAATTCTCTTTCCGTCATATCAGCCTCCAAAAATATTTACTTTAATTAAATCAAAAATCTGTACAGTGACATGCAATATGCACCATATCATTCAACATTCTAACTGCGTGTAATTCCTATAGCTGCAAGGATTTCCTCCTGCCCCTTCTCCATCACTGCTGCCTCCTCCGGTGTCATGTGGTCATAGCCGAACAGATGAAGCATGCTGTGTGCAGTGAGGAAAGCAAGCTCACGCTTAGGCGAATGTCCATACTTATCCGCCTGCTCATATACCTTTTCAACCGAAATAACAATATCCCCTAACATAAGCTCCCCGCTCTCAGGATTGAAGCAGTCATCTCTATCCTCTAAGAAATCAAACTGTCCTGCCTCCTCATATTCAACGAGAGGGAATGAGAGCACATCCGTAGGGTTATCAATATTTCTGAATTCCTTATTGATGGCATGGATTGAATCGTTATCCGTGAGCGTGACGCTGACCTCTGCCTCATATGGACAATTTTTATAATCCATAGCCTGATTTATTACAGCTTCAATAACCCTCTTATAATCGAAATCAAAATCAACCTTTGTCTCCTCTTCTATGGCAATTGTCATACTTAAAACCTCTTTTCATATATCTTTATTGTAGTATTCAGCAGCCTTTACACAGCTATTTTTTCTGCTTGTCCGCCTTTGTCCGCTTTATTTTCGCCGACGCTCCTGATTTATCAGCACTCACAGTCTTATTCCCACCGTCTGTGAGCTTTCGATTCTCATATTCATCATAGGCCTTTACAATCTTCTGCACAAGAGGGTGGCGCACAACATCAGAGCTTGTCAGCCGGCATATTCCAATCTCTTCCACATTCCTGAGAACCTTAAGTGCCGTATCCATGCCACTTGCCTGATCATGCGGGAGATCCTTCTGTGTAAGATCGCCTGTTATCACAACCTTCGAACCGAAACCTATTCTTGTTAAAAACATCTTCATCTGTGCCGGTGTTGTATTCTGTGCTTCATCAAGGATAATAAAAGAATTGTCAAGCGTTCTTCCTCTCATATACGCAAGCGGAGCAACCTCAATCAAGCCCTTTTCCATATTGTGCTGGAAGCTCTCAGCGCCCATAATCTGATACAGCGCATCATAAAGTGGTCTGAGGTATGGGTCTACCTTACTCTGCATATCTCCCGGAAGGAAGCCTAACTTCTCCCCCGCCTCTATGGCAGGTCTTGTCAAAATAATCCTGTTCACCTCATTATTCTTAAAGGCATTTATCGCCATAGCCATTGCAAGATACGTCTTACCTGTTCCCGCAGGACCCACTCCAAAGACAATCATTCTCTTTTTGATGGCATCAATGTACTCCTTCTGGCCTATGGTCTTAGGCTTAATCGGCTTTCCAAGCACTGTCCTTGCTATGACATCCGCATCAAGCTCCGACAACGCCTCCGCCTTATCCTCAAATGAAAGGCTCAGGGCATAGTCAACATTCTGCTCTGTGATGGTATTTCCTCTTTTTGACAGCTCAAGAAGCTGTGCAAATACAGAAGCCGCGCGCTTTACCGCACCCTCAGCCCCCACAAGCTTAAGCTCACTGTCACGCGCTATGATTGTGACCTTGAGGGTTCTTTCTATCTTCTTGACATAGGCATCACAGCTTCCGAAAATGTTACTGCTGTGTTCTGCCGGTATATCCAAAACATTCTCAATTATACTCAATCCCAACATCCTCCCTGCCGCATTCGGACTCTATGACAAAAACAGTGCCCGACATCTGCGCTTGATCATCGTTAATTGTTATTGTAACATTATTTTCTATAATTTGAATACCCTTTTCTTGTAATTTTTCTAAATAATGTGAAAATTTTTCGTTTAAAGTTTCTTCTAACTCCTCATCCGAGTAGACCGCCTCCGACATGGTGTACTCGCGATGATATGTCGTGTCCACACCGAACGGAAGATAGAAATTCTGATAAACACATAAATTGCTGCTGCTTGTTACAATATCACTATAGACATATTCTTCCCTGTACACATCCAAATCCAGCGTTCTGTTGAAGGCGCGCAGCCTTACACTTTTATAACTATTCCCGGTGTATTCTTTCTTTATGTATTCGCGCGAAAGCCTGTCATCGTATGCAAGCTCCACGAGAAGCTTAACCTCACCATCCGCATACACAGCTTCCTTTTTTATCGGCTCAGATGACTCATTATATGTCGTTACTATTCCGCTTATAAGCACATCACCTTTCTTTACGGTGTCTGAGGCTTTCACAACCGGAGTGCCGTTTCTTGCCACTATGCTGTACACAATTCCATCATACTTAGATACTATATCCGATGGCATACCGGTGGGAACCTCTATAACCTCATCCGTATTTTCCCTTATATCTATGTCGAGTGACGTTCCATGTATCGCTGCCGATACCCATATTATGTCATCATAATCCCTTCTTATCTGTGCCTCAAGCTCCTCACAGGCGATATCACTTATCCGCGTTCCATAGGTAATTCCGTTCTCCCTTAGATAGGCATACAGCGTGTCGTCTGAGTTCATATAATTCCCATCCAGTCTTATATTCCATATAAAGCGCCCAAGTATAAAAAGCACCATCGCAAACAGAATTACCCCCGCAATAAAGAACTGGTGGCTGAGCATTCTTCTAAAAACAAATGGAAAACCCACTTTTTTTACCAGACGTATATGTGGCTTTGTCTTTCTTACAACAGGCTTTAATCTGTAATAATCCTTAACTGATGTGGCAAATATGCATTTATCCTTATCAGGGTACAACCTGTGTATCAGTATCCCCCTATTGGTGCACAGATTAAAAAAACGCTCTGCGCAGAGCGAATCCACCTCCAGCACAGTATATCCGTTAAACCACAATGCTCCCATAGTCTCCCCGCTTTTCTGATTTATATTAACTGTATAGCTTTAAGCTGTCCGCGAACCATTATCTCCCCATCGCCATAATATTCCACATGCAATTTTTCACCTGTCACGACAAGGAATCCTTTCCTCACCCTGAGCTTTATAAGCTCAGTACTTAACTCTTTCACAGCCTCAACACCTTCGACAAACAACTGTCTGTTTCCAACCGTGGTAAGATTATACTCTTTACAAACCGCATCACCGGGAATAAACATTGCTTCTAAGAGCTTTTCTTTACTTCTCATACTCACCTCATGCGGCATAATTCTCACAAATATAATATGATGTGTAAGGCAAAAGTATGAGACAAAAAAATATGACAGACGCATAACACGTCTGTCATAAAATACACTTGTACTTCATCAACAATACTATTGACTCAATATACAATTATTAGTTGAACTTACGCTTTCTAGCAGCCTCTGACTTCTTCTTACGCTTAACGCTAGGCTTCTCGTAATGCTCTCTCTTGCGAATCTCCTGCTGGATACCTGCCTTAGCACAGTTTCTCTTGAATCTGCGTAATGCACTATCTAAAGACTCATTCTCTTTAACGATTACATTTGACATAGCTCACACCTGACCTCCCTCCAGTTGTAAATTGTGCTTCAACTGTTTGGGTTTTTACGCACATTAGATATTATATCATAAATTTGCTGTACGTCAACCACTTTTTTTATTTTTGTAAATATTTTTTAGAGCTGCTCCTCCAAGGTCTTCTTAGCCTGCTCTAAAGCGGCATCAATTCCTGCAGGATTCTTACCGCCTGCCTGTGCCATATTAGGACGTCCGCCACCGCCGCCGCCTACCATTGCAGCACATGCCTTTATGATATTGCCTGCGTGAACGCCCTTCTTTACAGCGTCATCTGTAGCTGTGACAATGAGGTTGACCTTGTCTGCGCCCTGTGACGAAGCAAGGACGACAACACCTGTTCCAAGCTTCTCCTTGAGGGAATCTCCAAGGTTACGAAGCTCATTCATATCTACATCTGCAACCTTAACACCGAGGAACTTCATTCCCTTAACTTCGGCAACATTGTCCATTACATTTCCAAGTGCATCGTTGGCAGCCTTAGCCTTCAAAGACTCATTCTCAGAAGTAAGTGCCTTAACCTCTGCCTGAAGATGTGCAATCTTGTCATTGACAGCGGCAGGTGTACACTTAAGAAGCTTAGCTGCCTCCTCAAGCTGCTTCTCAATATCCTTATAGTATGCGAAAAGTCCATCCCCAGTGAGAGCCTCTATTCTTCTCACACCGGCAGCTATACCGGACTCAGATAAAATCTTAAATGCTGTGATAACGCCTGTGTTGGCAACATGTGTACCACCGCAGAATTCCTTTGAGAAATCTCCCATGGAAACCACGCGGACTGTATCGCCATACTTTTCACCGAAAAGAGCCTTAGCTCCGGTCTTTTTAGCGTCCTCAATGTTCATAACCTGTGTTACAACGTCAAGGTTCTCAGCTATCTTCTCATTTACAATAGCCTCAACCCTGTCAAGCTCCTCCTTAGTCATCGCTGAGAAATGTGTAAAGTCAAAACGAAGTCTGTCAGGAGTAACAAGGGAGCCTGCCTGCTCTACATGTGTTCCAAGCACAACACGGAGTGCCTCCTGTAAAAGATGTGTTGCACTGTGGTTCTTAGCTGTAGCTGCTCTCTTAGCCTCATCAACCTTGAGTGTAACCTTGCCGCCAACACGGAAGGTTCCGCACTCAACAACACCGACATGTCCGATTCTTCCACCCTTGAGCTTAATGGTATCAACTACGTTAAAGCTTGCTCCGTCAGCGGTGGTTATTGCTCCGACATCCGCTGTCTGTCCACCCATTGCAGCATAGAAAGGTGTCTCATCTACGATGATTGTTCCCTCTGTACCCTCAACAAGCTCATCGACAAGCATTGTATCTGTTGTAAGCACTGATATGACAGAATCATGCACAAGTCTGTCATAACCTACGAACTTGGATGTGATTGCTGTATTGATAAGGTCATATACAGTTGCGTCAGCTCCCATATAGTTAGTCTCGGTTCTCGCATTTCTTGCTGTCTGCTTCTGAACCTCCATAGCCTTCTTAAAGCCCTCCTCATCGACTGAGAAGCCCTTCTCCTCAAGAATCTCTGTGGTCAGGTCTACAGGGAATCCATAAGTATCGTAAAGCTTGAATACATTCTCACCGGATAAGGTCTTAGAGCCGGACTTAACAAGCTCATCCTCCATATCTGCAAGGATTGCAAGTCCCTGGTCAATAGTCTTATTGAACTTCTCCTCCTCTGTTGTGATAACCTTGAGGATGTACTCCTCCTTCTCGGCAAGCTCAGGATAGCCGTCCTTGGACTCATCGATAACAGTCTTTGCAAGCTTCGCAAGGAAAAGTCCCTCTATTCCTAAGAGTCTGCCGTGTCTTGCAGCTCTTCTTAAAAGTCTTCTGAGCACATAGCCTCTGCCCTCATTAGAAGGGATAATACCATCGGAGGTCATGAATGTGACCGAACGGATATGGTCGGTGATAAGTCTGATGGATACATCCTTGTCGGCATCTGTCTCATACTCTACACCTGCTATCTCACATATCTTGTCGCGGATAGCTTTCATTGTATCGATATCGAATACTGTATCAACATTCTGGACAACAACCGCAAGTCTCTCAAGCCCCATACCGGTATCTATGTTCTTCTGCTTAAGCTCTGTATAGTTGTGATGTCCGTCGCTCTCGAACTGTGTGAATACGTTGTTCCATACCTCCATGAAACGGTCGCAGTCACAGCCTACCTTACAGTCCGGCTTGCCACAGCCATACTTGAGTCCTCTGTCATAGTAAATCTCTGAACAAGGACCGCAAGGACCTGCACCATGCTCCCAGAAGTTATCGCAGTCACCGTTCTCATCGCGGTAGAAACGAGTAATCTTCTCAGCAGGCACGCCAACCTCCTTATTCCAGATATTGAATGCCTCATCGTCATCTGCATATATTGATGGATAAAGTCTGTCCGGGTCAAGTCCTATAACCTGTGTAAGGAACTCCCATGACCAGTTGATAGCCTCTCTCTTAAAGTAATCTCCGAATGAGAAGTTACCAAGCATCTCAAAGAACGTAAGATGTCTTGCTGTCTTACCTACGTTCTCGATATCACCTGTTCTGATACACTTCTGGCAGGTAGTAACTCTTCTTCTCGGCGGAATCTCCTGTCCTGTAAAATATGGTTTAAGTGGTGCCATACCTGCATTGATAAGTAGAAGACTCTTATCATTGTGTGGTACCAGTGAAAAACTGTTCATACATAAATGTCCCTTGCTCTCAAAGAAGTTAAGGTACATTCTTCTTAATTCATTAACGCCATAAGGCTTCATGGCTAAATCCTCCTAAAAATAAGTAAAATAATATTATTGCAAACCAAAAAGGCCTGTTTCCAAGCCTTCCCGGAAAACATATCTTGTTATCATCCGCAACCGGAATAACTGTCACCAAAATCTTCGTATTAACTTAATCACTCAGTCTTATTATCTGTTACATCAGCGGACTCTGCCGCGACTGCAGCCTCCGATGCGACCTTGGCATCATGCTTAACACGAAGCTTACCGCCTAAAATAACGGCGCATACTATAACTGCCATCATAAAAAGAGCAGTAAGGATTTCTGTGAATACGTCATTTCCTAAGGTAAAAATATCTGCTGTCTCAGATGCAGCCACAACCATATTCCATGCCATAGCCAAATCCTCCTTGAACGTATTATTACCAGACAGTGCTGAAAACTACTGCCTGCAATTAAACTTAGTGTAGCACATTTCAAAATATCGGTCAAGGTTAAGTTCTATTACAATGACCAGTTTCCCGTCTCCTCGAAATGCTTTGCCGATTCCGTCGCCTGACTGATTATGGACTTCTCATAGCCAAGCAGTCCAAGAAGCTTTATCGCATTCCTGCTCGTGGCGCGCCCGGTCATAAGCTTGTAGCTGAACACAACATCGTTGTCCGTGATTTCCTCGGTGAAATGATAGTTGGAATAATACCTATCAAGTATGCCTGTAAGCTCAATGTCATGTGTTGCCGCAAAGCATATCGTGTCTGCGCATGAAAGACCTTTAAGTATCTGTGAGGAAGCGGCAATACGCTCTACGGTGTTGGTTCCCCTTAACACCTCATCGATAAAGCACAGTACAGGATAATCACTCTTAACTGCCGCCGCATCCATGATTCTCTTGAGCGACTTAATCTCAACCATATAGTAGCTCTCGCTTCCAAGAAGATTATCCTTGAGAGCCATTGATGAGTATATTCTGAATTTTTCTGCCCTGTATGATTTTGCCGTCGCATATCCAAGCGTCTGTGACAGCAGGGCGCATATTCCGACCGAACGCAGGAAGGTTGATTTTCCCGAGGCGTTTGAGCCTGTTATGAGCACACTCTTATCCGTTCTTATAGAGTTGGCAACAGGCTCATCGATTAGCGGATGATATAGCTCCTGAACGTCAAGAACCCTTGCGCTGCCGTCCGTGAACTCAGGCTCACAGGTATACTGAAGGCTCTTCTTATATGACGCCGCCGCGATAAGCGCGTCAAAATACCCCAGCCTGTTATATAACATCCATACAGCATCCTTTTTCCTGTTAAGTCCATTCACAACGAAACAGAACTTGATAATGTCAAGGTGTGTTATCATTCTGATATAATCCAGAATAAATTCAAGCACACCGCCCCTGCCTGTAGCCATAATCCATGAGAAGCGCCTTGCCCCATCGAACTCATGCACAAGCCCCGAAAGCTCCTCAGAGTATTCCTTAATCCCGGCAATATTGCTTTTGAGTATGCTCTGTGCACAGGCACACATCGAGAACACCTGCTTGATACATACGAAATACACCTCAATCTCTGCCTTGAATCTGAAATAGGACACCACATTAATTACCATCATGCCTATGACCGCCCACATTCCGATGGCGATATTGATCGTGAGACAGTATACAAGCGCTGCCGCAAACAGAATAAGCATGATAAAATGCGGCACAGCCGATACCGTCTTGCATTCCCCTATGCTCTCTATATAGTCGGCAACGGACATCTTCCTGCTGTAGCCGAAGCCGGAATATATCATTGAAAGCTTCGTGCGCTCGTTCTCATGCTCCGTAAAATAGTCGATGAGCTTCTTTCTCCTTCCAAGCTCCTCATCCTCCACAATAGGGGTTCTCAACATACTGTACAGTGCCTCCTGTCCAAGTGAGGACGCGGTGCAGTCCATCTGCTTATATACAGCATCCATATTGAGGTCATTCCATGTGATATCATCAATGACATTACCATCATCGTCATTCTGCAGAAAGAACCCATGTGATATATTCTCAAATTCCTCATAAATATATTTTTTATCCGCTTTTTTTCCGAAAGCACTCCTCAGCTTCCTGAGATTATTCTGCTTATTCTTGTACGCCTGATACAAAAAATATAAAATAAGTGCACACACAGGCACTCCGAAATATAAAACCCAGTCCATCGTCGTCATTATGTTTTCCTCGTTTCATGCAAAATTCCTATAAATTAAAATACCATGATGTTGGGGTCAAAACATGTGCTATAAACTTAGCATGTATAACGTATTATATTTATGCATATCACGACTTTTGGAAGAAGCTTAGATGTTCTTAGAACATCTTGCTTCGTACAACGGAGCTGATATGCATAAATATAATACGTTATACACTCGTAAATTAAGTTGGCATGTTTTGACCCCAACATCATACCATAATAATAACATTTTTACCAGTTTTTTCTTGGAGATACAATAAAAGCATGAGGATGGCGTGGACTGCAAAAAGTCTCCGTGTCATCCTCATGCTTTTATCGTCTATAATAACATACCTCTATTTATTATCCGTATTCAGGCTGCCTAAATAATAAGGCATATTAACCCTCCGCTGTTATCATTTACAACCTTCTGCATGGTATCCATAAGCTTAGTCTGGCAGTCATCATTCATCATGGCAAGCTTTGTCCTTATACCATCATCCACAAGCTGTTCGATGGTCTTTCCGAAAATATTGATATCCCACGCGTCGCCGTTTTTCGTATTCTCATCGATATACTTTTTCAGGTCATTCGCCTGCTCCTCACTTCCGACAATAGGGGCAATCTCCGTTCCGATATTTACCTTAATCATGTGGTAGGATGGGCTCTCCGCCTTAATCTTCACGCCATAGCGTCCGCCATTTTTGATGACCTCAGGCTCTGAGATGCTTATCTCGTCCCTTGAAGGTGATACCACGCCATAGCCCTTCTGACGCACAGTGTCGATTGCCGAGGTATATCTTGAAAGAGCGCTCTTTTCCTTGGCATATTCCTTTATCAGATTGATAAGCTCATATTCATTGTCTATCTTCTCGCCTGCAATGGAGCTTAGCATATCATAATACAGGTTCTCGTCAACCTTGAAGCTAAGGCGTATTATTCCATCCGCCATGTCCACAGGCTCACTCCTTACATCCTCTATGTATTTATTTTCAACCTTAATACTATCCTTATTGAAATCCTTAATATATGTAATCCTGTCAAGTATCTGTCCTGCGCACTCAACCATCGCCTGCTTTATCTCGTTGTCATCCGGAAGTGTCTCTATCCACCTGTCAAAATAGAATTCTATCCCATTTATAGGAAAACTGTTAAGAAGCAGCTCCAGTGTCCTGTTCACATCATCAAGAGTAAGCTGCTCACAGTCAAGGCTTACCGCTTCCGCCCCATAGGCTTTCTTTATCTCATCCACACATTCTGCGGCGGATTTTGCTGCCGGGTTCTTGGAATTGACAACCACCACAAAAGGTTTTCCTATTTTTTTCAATTCTTCTATCGTAGCAGCCTCCGCAGCCTTATAGCTGTCACGCGGCAGCTCACCGATGCTTCCGTCCGTGGTCATAACTATTCCCACAGTGGAATGATCCTTGATGACCTTGCGTGTCCCGAACTCCGCCGCCTCCGAAAACGGAATCTCATAATCGTACCATGGTGTCTTTACAAGGCGCTCCTTCCCGTCCTCGACAACACCGGTCGCTCCATCAATCATAAAGCCTACACAGTCAATCAGCCTTATCTTCATTGAGATATCCTGCGCCGGATTTATCACACACGCCTCCCTCGGGATAAACTTAGGCTCCGTGGTCATGACAGTCCTCCCTGCCGCTGACTGCGGAAGCTCATCCTTGGTGCGTTCCTTCCCGGCGCCATCACTCATAAACGGTAATATCAGCTTCTCTGCAAAATGCTTTATAAATGTCGACTTACCGCTTCTCACAGGTCCCACAACACCTATGTATATCTCGCCCTGTGTTCTGGCATTTATATCCTTGTAGATATTGTATGTATCCAAAAATCAAAACCTCCCCCGAATATAATTTATGACTGATAAATTATATTCGGGGGAGATTATATAATAGAACTAATTTCTTTCTATGTAACTACGGTTTCTATTCGTACTCAACCTTCCTGTCGCGAAGCATAAGCTCACGTACGGCATCCTTCGCATTCTTGCCTTCGAATAAAATCTCATTGATTTTCTCGGTGATAGGCATGGATATATTATATTTCTTCGCAAGAATAAGTGCTGCCTTGGCAGAGTACACTCCCTCGACAACCATCTGTACCTCATCCATTGCCTCCTGCATGGACTTTCCCTGTCCCATGAGAATACCTGCGCGTCTGTTGCGGCTGTGCATGCTCGCGCATGTCACGATGAGATCCCCCATTCCTGTAAGCCCATAGAATGTCTGAAGTCTTCCTCCCATTGCAACGCCAAGTCTTGATATCTCATGGATACCTCTTGTGATGAGTGCAGCCTTCGTGTTATCACCATAGCCAAGTCCATCCGCAATACCTGCGGCAAGCGCTATTACATTCTTAAGTGAACCTCCAAGCTCAATGCCAAGCACATCGGAGCTTGTATATATGCGGAAGTTCTCGTTCATAAAGAGATTCTGCAAAAAGCAGGCTGTCTCCTCAGCCTCGGCACCGATAACGCATGTGGTCGGTATAAAACGGCTGACCTCCTCAGCATGTGTAGGTCCGGATAATACTGCCACCTGTGCTGTCGGCAATTCATCCTTTATTACCTGTGACAATGTATGGAGACTCTTCTCCTCAATTCCCTTTGCCACATCCACAATAATCTGTCCGTCCTTGATATAAGGCGCAAGCTTAGCCGCTGTAGCGCGCGTATAGGGTGATGCGACAGCCATCACTATGACATCCTTATCCGCAACAGCCTCGTCAAGCTTATCCGTAAGCCTTATTGTCTGTGGAATGATGACTCCCGGAAGACATCTCTTATTCTCATGCTCCTCTTTTAAAAGCCTTATCTCCTCAGGAAGTGCTGACCATACAGTCACTTCGTGTCCATTCTTTTCAAGTACAAGTGCAAGTGCAAGTCCCCAGCTCCCGGCACCGGCTATACATACCTTTGACATACCGCCAAACCTCCGTGTTCATATACTTAATTGCTATTTTTCTCTTTATTTCCGCCCCACAGCCTGCGCTCATTGCCATGCACAAGTCTCACGATATTCGCCCTGTGCCTCCAGAATGCCAGCACCGTAAGGATTGCCACAATGACTACCGCCTCAACAAGCTCTGCCGGATACAGACCCGGTATCATTCCGTTCACCGCAAAAATAATAAACTCAACAAGGAAGCCTGTCATCATAACCAATGAACCAAGCGAGACATATCTTGAGATAATGGTCACAATCATAAATGTACAAAAGCCAAGAAGAATGAGCGGCCAGTAGCCAAGTGCAACTATGACACCCGACGAAGCCGCGATACCCTTGCCGCCCTTGAATCCAAGATAGAAAGGAAAGTTATGTCCAAGTATAACTCCAAAACCGCTGTAAAGGACAAGAACCATAATGATGTCGGCATGGCTCTGACCGAATATCAGCCTTACAACCATAGCTGCAAGGACAGCCTTTACCATGTCCCCGATATAGGTTATTATTCCTGCTTTCTTACCAAGAACCCGGAGAGCGTTGGTTGTTCCGGCATTGCCGCTTCCCTCCTTGCGGATGTCAATTCCGTGCAGCTTACCATAAATATAGCCTGTCTGAAAAAGTCCGAACGCATATCCGATAACCAGACATATAAGACGTTGTACTATAGTTTCCATGATATATCCTGTTTACTCCTTCTCATTTCTCTCACGTATTATAAACTTGAGTGCTGTACCTCTAAAGCCGAATGCTTCCCTTATCTTGTTCTCGATATATCTTGTATATGAGAAATGCATAAGCTCCTTGTCATTTACAAAAATAACGAACGTAGGCGGAGCAACGGCAACCTGTGTCATATAAAATATCTTAAGGCGGCGTCCCTTATCTGAAGGCGGCTGCTGCATAGCCACTGCCTCAGAGAGAATCTCATTGAGAACACCTGTCTGTATTCTGAGATTCTGGTTCTCAATAACCATGTCAATCATATCATATAGCTTGTTAAGTCTCTGACCAGTCTCTGCGGACACGAACATAATCTCGGCATAAGGGATGAATGAGAGTATCTCCTTAATCTTGTTGTTATGCTCATACATGGTCTTGTCATTCTTCTCAATGGCATCCCACTTGTTCACAACAACGATTATTCCCTTGCCCCTCTCATGAGCGATACCAGCAATCTTCGCATCCTGCTCTGTGACGCCCTCTGTCGCATCGATGACAACAAGCACCACATCTGCACGCTCAACAGCGCTTACTGTACGGATAATGCTGTAGCGCTCAAGATCCTCCTTAATCTTGCTCTTTCTTCTAAGACCTGCTGTGTCGATAAACACGTATTCCCTGCCCTGATACTTAACCTCTGTATCAATGGCATCTCTTGTAGTTCCCGCAATATTCGATACAATGACACGATTAGCACCTGTGAGCTTATTGATTATTGACGACTTACCTACATTAGGCTTACCTACTATGGCAACCCTAGGACGCTCATCCTCTGTGTCGCTTAACATCTCCTCGGTAAAGTGACCTGTGACTGCGTCAAGCATCTCTCCGAAACCAAGTCTGTTCACAGATGATATCGGCATAGGGTCACCGATACCAAGATTATAGAACTCATATACATCCGGCATCATCTTGTTGAAATCGTCAACCTTGTTGACAACTAATACCACCGGCTTTCCCGAACGTCTGAGCATATCAGCGACCTTAGAATCAGAATCCACAAGTCCCTGCTTGACATCCACAAGGAAAATTATGACATCCGCAGTATCAATGGCTATCTGAGCCTGCTCTCTCATCTGCGAAAGAATAATGTCCTTACTATCCGGCTCAATACCGCCTGTGTCAATCATGGTAAAATTATAGCGCAGCCACTCAACATCTGCGTATATTCTGTCTCTTGTGACACCCGGTGTATCCTTGACTATAGAAATCTGCTGTCCCGCAAGTGCGTTAAACAGTGTAGACTTTCCGACATTAGGTCTGCCTACTATGGCAACAATTGGTTTACTCATTATTTCTTCACCTCTTTATATGATAAAAAATTTAGTGGGATTCTGCTTTCTTAAAAAAATACAACATTTATATGATAACAAGTAATTTTGAGTTTGTAAAGGTTTTCTCTTGACTATGAAGAAATATAAACTTATTATGTTAATGTTCAGAGTCAATCGTAATTTCAAAAAACCGGCTTTGGATGGTAACACTACTATAAATTCAACGGTAAAGAAAGGCAGATATTACTTATGAGCAGTGAAAAAGAACTTACAACTCTTCCGGTAGCTCCGCTTAAGCTTGTTGTTATGCAGAGCTGTGCTGAACTTGGAAAAAAAGTTGATGACTACATCGTACAATTCCGAAGAAAAGCTCACAACGAACACAAGGAAGGCATAGAATTCAAGGGATACCTTGAAGATTCTTATATAATCGACAGCGTTTGCCCAAGATTCGGTACAGGTGAAGCCAAGGGACAGCTACTCGACTCTGTGCGTGGAACCGACCTTTACATTCTCACTGATGTGTGCAATCACAGCATAACATACGATGTATTCGGTCATACCAACTACATGTCCCCGGACAACCATTTTCAGGATTTAAAAAGAATCATTGCGGCAGCAGGTTCGCACTGCAAGAGAATCACCGTAATAATGCCGTTTTTATATGAGAGCAGGCAGCACAAGCGTTCCAAGCTCGAATCCCTCGATGCAGCACTTGCATTGCAGGAGCTGACCAGAATGGGTGTGAGCAACATCATCACCTTCGATGCGCATGACCCTAGGGTTAACAACTCCATCCCGCTCCGCGGCTTTGACAACTTCCAGCCTCCTTATCAGTTTATCAAGGCAATTACAAAGAAATTCAGGGACATCACAATAGACAAGGAGCACCTCATGATTATCTCTCCCGATGAAGGTGCCATGAGCCGCGCAGTATATTTTTCAAGTGTACTTGGCGTGGAACTCGGTATGTTCTACAAGAGACGTGATTATGCACATGTGGTAAACGGAAAGAATCCTATTGTTGCTCATGAATTCTTAGGTGCTGATGTAACCGGCAAGGATGTCTTAGTCATTGATGATATGATTTCTTCCGGTGAGAGCATTCTTGACACCGCAGCCAGCTTAAAGCAGCGCGGATGCCGCAGAGTATTTGTCTGCACCACATTCGGTCTTTTTACTGACGGAATGGCTAAGTTTGATGAATATTACAATAAAGGCTATATCGCAGGTGTTGTCACAACCAACCTCACCTATATAAGTGACAATATCAAGGCTAAGCCATACTTTATTGAGGCTGACATGAGCAAGTTCCTTGCCAAGATTATAGATGCTCTCAATCATGATAAGTCTATCGGCGGACTGATGGATCCGACCGAGAGAATACACGAGCTTATCGACAGGTATAATCATGAATGCAAGCTTGAGTATGAGAATGAATGTAAATAGATATGACACAAAAAAGAGTTTCCGCCGGAAACTCTTTTTTTCATACATATTATACAATACATATTATGATGTTGGGGTCAAAACATGCCAACTTAATTTACGAGTGTATAACGTATTATATTTATGCATATCAGCTCCGTTGTACGAAGCAAGATGTTCTAAGAACATCTAAGCTTCTTCCAAAAGTCGTGATATGCATAAATATAATACGTTATACATGCTAAGTTTATAGCACATGTTTTGACCCCAACGTCATATTATACAAATATTAAGTTATATCAGCACTTCCGATTATTTGAATTAGATTGCCCATATTACATCACTTCAATTATCAGACCTCAGCAATCATCATATAAGCGCACAGCCCGCCTCGTTTTCCCCTGGAGGCGCGGTGTGAAAAGAGCAGCTCCGGGTTGCAGCAGGTGCATATATCCGTCACAGATATATTTTCCTCCGGTATTCCGGCATGCAGCATATTGATTCTGTTAGCGGCATGAAGATTAAGATAATACTTTTTCCCCGCTTCCGTCTCCTTTTTTATCTTCAGCACCTTATCAGCTTCTGCACCGTATGCATTAAAAAAGTTCTCTGCGACATCCTCACCGACCTCATAGCATGACGCACATATAGACGGTCCGATAAATGCGATTATGTCCTCCGGCATGCTGCCAAATTCGCTCCCGAGCTTATCAACCGCAGCCTGCGCCATATTGTTGACTGTACCGCGCCATCCGGAATGTGAGAGCCCTATCACATGCAGCCTTCTGTCCGCAAAATACAAAGGCACACAGTCCGCGTATGCCGTCACAAGCATAAGCCCCGGAACGTCCGTCACAAATCCATCAATATCGTGAAAGCTTCTTTCCCTTGTGATTCCCATACCGGCGTGTTCCTCCGTAACGCGTAGCACATTCGTCGTGTGTGTCTGGTGGGAATACACAAGTCTGTCCGGCTCCACACCTAAGGCAGCCGCCATAATCCCATGATTCTTCCTGACAAGCTTCTCATCATCGCCCTGTGAGAAGCTTAAGTTCAGGCTGCCATATATCCCGGCACTCACCCCGCCCAATCTGGTAGAAAAGCCATGCGAAATCCATTTCTCATCCCTGTATGCCGCACAGCGGATAACCGGGACAGTGTGCGTGATGTTTCCATCCATAACACGCACTTCATTTATATATGTTGTCTTACTGTCATTGATAAATCGAATATCCTTCATCTATTATTTCTCCTCATCAGATAGCTTAGCTTTCTTTTTTCTTCTCTTTATGCCCGACTTGATAACCTTAATTATGATGAAAACAGCAAGCACACCGGCAGTACATCCGCCTATTATTACATATATCATAGGGTTGGTGCTCTCATTGACCAGACAGAACTGTCCGCTTGTTCCCTGCATGGATGTCTGCACATAGCTTCCCTTCACTCTATGTTCAACCTCAACCCATCCATTTCCGTCATACTTATACAGCTTTACCTTATCGTATGGATTTAATACGCGCACATCAAGAGTATCCGAGGTGTCTTCGGAGATGTTCTCCAATGTAAGCTCATATACTACGTTATCTCTCATATGTGCTTCCTTTGGCAGCTCCATCCTGCTTATCTGGGCGTTAAGCTTTGTCTCCTCCGTGAAATTGTCCGATACAATGGCATAAGCTTTTCCACTCTCATCCGTCTGTGCACTCGACACCGATGTGACATTGTTTCTGTACTCTCCGGCAACTACAATGTTTCCGGTCATCGTTTCCCCGGACAAATCCGGCCACACTACATAGCAGCCTTCTTTTTTAGGAACTGTGGGAAACTTTATTTCCGACAAGGACTGGCCATATTCAAACGTCTGTATTCCGACATAAATATCATCCACCCTGAATGTCACCTTAAGCTGTCTGAAACCCGCCGGCAGACCCTTTACATCAAGAAGGTCTTCATACGATATCGGCTGTGCTACACCTGTATAACTGATACCGTCTATTCCATGCACACCATTATCAACATAGAAATTCCCGGTAACTTTATCATCATTTTCGACCTCCTCATCCTCATAGGCGGTTGTCTGTCCGGCTATCGCACCTGCCCTCCCCGACTCAGTGTGCAGATGAACCATTGAGTAACAGCCTCTTATCACATTCCCGTAGCCTGCTATACCGCCAACATACTTGTTCGCTTCCACAGAACATAGAGCATAGGAATCGGAAATCATGGACAGTGACTGACCGCATATTCCGCCCGCATAAGCGCCATCACTGCTCTTTACACCTCCGAAAGACCTTGAATTTCTGATAATTCCAAGCTTCATATAGCCTGCAATTCCTCCTGCCCCGTCCTTCTTCGATGTTATGTAGCCATTGTTCTGGCAGTTATTTATCACGCATTTCGCCAGATAGCGGCTTCCGAGAGATATATCCGTCCTGCCCGCTGCATTATCTTCAAGGTCATCGCTGTCAACAGCCATGGCTCCTGCAATACCGCCGACATTGATATCCGCCGATACATCCCCTACGTTATTGCAGCCGTCCACTCTTCCGGTAGTCTGTTCATCTATTTCCTCGTCCGATACATCATTGTAAAGCGGTTCCACATCAAGCTTCATGTATGCCTCAATCTTATCAAGCATCAAATCAAGAATCTCATTAATCTTGTCATTTATGTCCTGAAAGTCCTTGTTTACAACATCCGACTGCGATGACATATCATCATTGAACTTAGAAAGTCCCGATGAAATGTTCTTAATCTCGGCATAGAGCTCATTTCTGTGCGTGTCGAAATCCGCAGACAGCCTCGTGAAACGTATATCCGACTGGGCGTTGAGATAAGTAAAAATCGACTTGATACCGTTGATGGCATTGTTGGCGTAGTTGACCGCATTCTGTATTTCATTCGCCGCATTTTCAATATCATTCCTCATGGTTTCACCTGCGTTTGTGAAATACGGCTTTAAGATATCATTTATCTTATTAATGCCATCAAGCACATCTGCTGCCGCCTGCGACATATCATTAGCTTTTTTCATTATGTCGACCACAGCTTCAACTATAGCCTTTAGATCATCCTGCGTAAGCTCATCGAAGCTCTTATAATTTCCATTCTCGTCCTTCAATATATTTTCTATTTCCTGCCATGAGCTGTTCTTTACAGCGTCATTGAACCTGTTGACAGCATCCTCAATCTGCTTGACGGCAGCATCATATGCCGCCTTATCGCCTGAGTTGGCTTCCAGACGGTTCTTGATATCCACATCGCTGTTCAGCTTTTTTATCCATTCAGCCATGCTGTTCATGCTGTTCATCGACTGGCTGAATGATTCCAGCACAGCCGGCAGTGAATCCGACACATACTCCATTCTCTCGACTATCAGATTCATCTGATCCATATTGCTGTTAGCGAAAGAGGATACCTCATCCGCCATAATATGCCCTGTATCAACAGCCTTGTCTGCATGCTGGATTAAATCCGCAAAATCATCATGAAAAACATTCTTGCCCGCAGTAAGGTCATCGAACGTCCGGTCAAGTATATCATGCAGCTCATCGACAGAATTTCTTATTGTCTCAGCGGCAACAACCTCTATGTAAGGCTCCATCTGCCCGACAATGCCGCCTATATCCTTTCGTCCGAATACCTTTCCTTCGTTGACACATGACAGGATAATTCCCGACTGTCTTCCCGCTATTCCTCCGATATTATAGCCAACATGCTCATAACCAACCTGCCCATTATTATTGCAGGAGGCGATTATTCCATCGGAGAATCCTGAAATTCCTCCAGTATCTATTCCGCTTCTGATGGAGCTGCTCTCATTGCCGGTAATATTTCCGATAATATTAGAGCTGTTTTCATCCTCGGATTCAACCCAGGCACTGTCATCATTTATGCCGGCAGCATTAGCACAATTATTTATTATTCCGTGATTAATTCCGGTTATTCCACCTGTATAATATGAGCCTGTTATACGTCCTCTGACTTCACATTTTTTGATAACTCCCGTGCTCTTGTTGAATGCGGCAATGCCACCGATTGTATTTTTTCCGTTAACGGTTCCCTCGAAGGAGCAGTTCTTTATTGTACCGTAATTGCTCCCTACGATTCCTCCTACACATTCCTGTTCATCCAATGCCGCAATATTCCCCTTGACATTCAGGCTGTCAATGACGCCATTCTCCTCAACATAGCGGAATATCGCTGTGACATAGCTCTCCCCTGTAAAATCAATGCCGGATATGGTATGACCGTTTCCATCAAATTCCCCGGCAAAAACAGGAACCATGACAAGCTCACGCCCTGTAAAATCAAGGTTATTTCTAAGCACAATCTTCTTATTCACCGACCATGAATCTATGTAGCAGTTAGCAGCAAACTCAATGAAATCATCGACCGTTGATATGTACATCGTCTCTATCCCAGCCTGTGCACCGCTCTCCTCAATATCAGTGTTCTCCTGACCCGCACTGCTCTCCTCCTGCACATCATCCGCATACACCGGATAAATGTACGGCTGACAAACATTTACAGAAATGAGTGCAGCGGTAAAAGCACATAAACCGAATTTTTTCAAACCATTACCATATCTATTTGTTTTCTTCGTTTTCATCTGACTCCTCCGGCTTTCCACCATCATCCTGTTGCTGTTCTACATTGCCCGTGCTGACCAACAGGTTGGCATTTCCTCTTATAAATCCATGCATCTCACCTACAATATTTCCCTCTACCTGACCGCTCACAATTCCATCCACACGTATAAGTCCTGTTGTCTTTTCCATCTTAATAGGAATTGATACGGCAAATGAAGTCTTTTCAATAACCTTCTCACCAAGCAGTAGAATCTGTGGCAGCGCAAACATTACTATAATAATAGAAATGATTGTGCCACGTCCAAGACACTGACCGATTCCGCAGATAGCACCATCCGATGACATCTGACCAATAAGTATTCCCGCAATCGCAAGCATCGTACCTGAAGTTACAATCGTAGGGAAAGCGAAGTTCATAGTCTCTATGATAGCCTGCTCCTTGCTCATCTTATCCTTAAGCTCCATATAACGTCCCGAAATGACAATCGCGTAATCAATATTAGCACCCATCTGAATAGAGCTTACAATCAGGTAGCTCATAAAGAACAACGGCTTATTCTGAAGCGCCGGGAATGAGAAATTAATCCAGATGGCACCCTGTATTACAAGTATAAGAAGCACAGGCATTCCCGCAGACTTGAATGTGAACAGGAGTACCACAAGCACCGCAAGAATCGACACGACATTTACCACTGTGTTATCGACCTGGAATGTCTTGTATAAATCATACTGACTCATAGATTCTCCCGGAATGAGTACCTCATCCTCCGGGTAATACACTCCCGCCATATCATGCATTCTGTCAAGGAAAGCAAATGTCTCATCACCTTCCTCAGGGAGGTTAAGATATACAAGAATACGGCTGTAATTCTCTCCCTGCAGCTGGTCCTTTGCAACCTTCATAAGAGTGTGTGCATTCTCAAGCGTATCCATCAGGTCATCATCCAGAGTCACATAGCCCTCTTCCACCTCATCACAGAGGAACATTATCATGTCAATGAGCGGTACGCTGTAGTTTGACAGACCATTCACAAGCTTTGCATAGTTCTCATCATTCACTGCGTAAGCCATATACAGAAGCTCTGCCACCTCATAGTCAAGCTCTAACAGCTCCGAAAATTCCCTTATAGTCAGCTTATCTGCAAGCATATATCCGTCCATCGCCTCTGTATTGGCAAGACCCATGCACGAATCTACCTCCTCACACGCCTCAAGGTCAGCTATAAGCTTAGCCTCCTTGTCATAGCTTCCCGCCGGCACCGTGAGCGCAACCATGTTGGAGGTGCCGAAGCTCTCATCAATCATCTCGTCTACAAGCTGTGAATCACTCTGTATAGGTGTGTCAATCTTAGAGTAACCATATACATAAGGACACTTTGATGAAATCAGGTATGCAACTACAATCAGTGCCACAAAGATAACCGGCATGACGAATCTCGTCTTATACGCAAATTTTCCGACGAAAGGAATCTTAGGAATAAAGCTTTTATGCCTGGTCTTATCCATAAGCTTTCCGAAAAGCATCAAAAGCCCCGGCATAAGAAGAAATACCGAAAGAAGACTTAAAAATATAGCTCTTATAAGACACAGAGCCATATCCCTTCCTATTCCGAACTGCATGAACATCATGGCGACAAGACCACCTATGGTGGTTAATGAACTGGAAGCAATCTCAGGAATAGCTTTGCTGAGAGCCACTATATCCGCCTCCCTGATAGGAAGCCGCTCATGCTCCTCCTTATATCTGTTACAGAAGATAATAGCATAGTCAATAGAGAGCGCAAGCTGTAAAACAACGGTAACGGAATTGGAGACAAACGAAATTGTTCCCATTATAAAATTCGTTCCGTTGGTTATAAGCATAGAAGCGACGAATGTAAGAAGAAGCACCGGAACCTCCGCCCATGTCTGGGAGGTGAGCAGAAGCACCGTCACAACTATGATTGCAACAAGAACCGTTATGACCGACATTTCACTCTCTATCTGCTCTGCCGAGGCATCACCCATCGTGGTTGACACATATATATCATATCCGGACAGCTTATCCTCAAGCTCGGACAGCGCCTCAAGCGCCCTGTCATCCGTCTCAGGATAATTAAAAGTCACGTCATAGAGTGCGGAAAAATTATTGTAGTGTTCACTCGTATCATCAAATGTCAGCATTACTACAGAATCCATATCTTCTATCATATCCGATATCTCACATGCAGTCTCATAGGTGATATTAGTAACCATAATCTTAGCCGAACCATAGGTGATAAATTCATTCTCCATTCTGCTAAGACCCTTGCTCGTTTCCGTAGAATCCGGCAGATATGCCGAAAGTGCATTCTCGACCTTGACCCAGCTGCTTGAAACCAATGAAAAAATAATCGCAATACCAAATATCAGGAAGAAAAGATTTCTCTTATCAACTATAAAGGTCGCGACCTTGACCATGAAGCCGGCATCATCCTTTTCCTTCATCTTCTTGCTCATCTTCATTCTCCTTTATGTACCGTATTGTAAAGCGGTCATTCGCAATCCGCTTTCGCTACTTGCTCATGAACGCAGTCGCTTTGCGAACTGCGTTCAAATTGACCATTAAAATATTATAATCCCACCCTCACAGATATTACAACTAAAAAAACAATAAACAGTTTGTTAAGAAACTGCTTACACCCCCTAAAAGCAAAAAGGAGCCACAAACGGCTCCTATCTGCTCAAATAAAATGCATTTTCAATATGCTCAATTCTTCCGTCACCATATATTCCTATAACATCGAAACGGCACACTTTTTTGTCATCATAATGTTTCATTGCAAAATGAAGAGAAGCAGCTCTTCCAAGCCTTCTCCTCTTGGCATATCCCACAGCCTCAAACGGTGAACCATGCTCATCATTACTTCGGTATTTTACCTCACAGTACACTAAAACATCATCAGCGCTCTCAGCAATAATATCAATCTCTCCAAGCTTATTTTTATAATTCCGCTCTAATATCTTATACCCCTTATCTATCAGATATCCGCATGCTGCGCTCTCATATCTGCTGCCTATACTCCTTGTATTCAAAAATACTTCTCCTCCATATCCTTCAGTGCAGCCAGCCATAATAGTTTTTTACAGCTCCCCACGCCCCAGCTTTCTCATGTTCCGCACCAGAAGCGGAACCTCGAACAGGAGCATGAATACCCAGCCCCAGAAATTCGACCACGCAAGAGCATAAAAGCCTTTGCCCATCATGCTGATAAGGATATGGGCTGCAATTACGCGCACTCCCATATTGGTTATCGTACTTATCAGTGTAACCTTAAGGTCACCCATTCCCCTGAAAAAGCCCTGTACAATATTCGTCATTGCCGGCATTATGTACATAAAAGCGATAATCCTCAGATATGATACTCCAAGCGCCACAACCTCCGCGCTGTCCTCAGCGACAAACATTTTCATAAGCGGTGCAGCTGCAAAAAATACGATGATGCTCACGGCAACGGAGAAGATAAGCTCCATTATTATGCCGCAGCGGTATCCCTTTTTGACACGCTCCACATCGCCCGCTCCGCGGTTCTGCGCAATAAATGTTGTCGTTGCATGTGCTATATTGCCCTCCGGCGACAGAACGAAATCGTCGACACGGTTTATCGCTGTGAATGCTGCAATAAAGGCAACTCCCTGAACATTTATGATTGCCTGAACGAGTATTTTTCCAAGCTGTACGCACATCTGCTGAAGTGCACTCGTAATGCCATAGGAAAACGTCTTCCAGAGTACTCTTCTCTCAAATACGCGCCATTTCTTTCCAAGACACAGTACAGGCACCTTGAGCTTCACATATATTCCGCAACACACACAGCAGAGTGCCTCAGAAAGGACGGTAGCCACCGCACTCCCCATAACTCCAAGCTTAAGCGTAACCACGAACAGTAAATCTCCTGCCACGTTCAGGAATGCACTTATGACAAGAAAATACAGCGGTGTCCTGCTATCCCCAAGCGCTCTAAGCGTGTTGGCCAGAAAATTATATACAAACGTGAAGATAAGTCCTAAAAATACAACCCTTAAATAAATTGCTGCACTTCCTATAATTTCCTCAGGCGAATTGATTAATCTAAGTATCGGAACTGCAAAGACTATCATCAGAAAAGCTATCAAAAGTGAAAAAACCAGACCACCTATAAGTGTTGTGCTTATCTGCTTTTCAAGATTCTTCATATCCTTGGCACCGTACAGGGTGCTCATAAGTATGCCCGCGCCCATGCACATTCCGCTGATAAAAAGAATCGCCATATTCATTATGGGTCCAGCAGTTCCGACTGCAGCCAGAGCATCATCGCCAACGAATTTTCCGACAATTATTGAATCCGTTGCATTATATAAAATCTGAAATAAATTTCCAAGTATAAGTGGTATTGCAAATGCTGTCATCTGTGGCAGTATTCTGCCTTTTGTCATATCCCTTGCCATATTTTTTCCTCTTACTGCTTCTTTTTCGTTGAATTGAGCTTCCCTTTTATCTTATCCATATTGTCAACAAAAATCAAGATATCAGCTACCACCTTATATAATTCCGGTGGAATTGTATCCCCTATTTCCAACCTCATAAGCGTATCGGACAACTCGCCGTCCTCATAAAGCGGAACCTCATTTTCCTGTGCCGTCTTAATAATCTTATCAGCCACATAGCCTCTTCCGGCAGCCACAATCGTCGGCGCCGTAGTTCCCGGTTCATAAGTCAATGCTACCGCCTGTCTGTTTTGAAAACCATTCTTATCTCCCATGCCAAGCTCCATTCCGAAGATATTCTATATATTATGCCTTCATGTCAAATCTGAAACGCCGCACATCGCTCACCGGCAATACAGGCGCAATCACTTCCTTCTCAAAATCAAAGCCTGCACTATCATCCGTCTTGGAGATACTGGCAGTTACATTATATCCGTCCTCAGCCAGTTTCTTTGTGAGCTGTTCCATATTAGTCTCAAGGAAATCAAGCACGCTCTCATCCTCCACCTTGAAGTTGGTTGCTACACTGCTGCCCTTGAGTGTCACATATATGTCAAGTGCCCCAAGGTGCTCCATATCAAGATGAAGAAACGCCTTAACCGTGTCATCCTCGCCACACTTCTGCTTATTCCTGCGGTAGACATACAGCTCGCCCTCACCGTGCTCACCGATATTTTTTATCGGAACCTGCACCGCCGCCATGAACTGATTCATACTGTTTAAAAATTCCATATTATTACTCATCCGGGATGCCACATTTGAAAGTTCTGCGCTCTGATTAGATGCCGCATATTCGGAGATAGAACTTAACTTGTCAAGCGTCTTTGCAATATGCTCCTTAACCGACCCACTATCCGCCACATCCGTCATTTTCATACTGAAAGTGTCGCGCACCAGTTCATTTAAAAGCCGCGAAGCCTTGTCTCCCTTCAAAACTCCATGAAGCTTATTTTTTAACAATGGCTCCATTTCAAACTCTTCTGCCATCCTGGCAAACTCATTCATAAACCTTGCCAGGTTATCTGTATTCAGAAATTCATAGGAGAGCTTCAGACTCCTGCCTGTAGCCGCATTATAGTTGTTAACCATGCCTGCGACCATATTCTTTACATCACTCATCAGATTTTTCTGCGCTATATCAGCCTTTTCATCCGCCTGTGTCCCGACAGGCTGCTGTGTCTGCGCACCTGTTTTCGTGCTTTCCTTTGAATTATCTTCCACAGTGCCATTCCCTGTGAGAAGTTCATCCCCCACAAGAAGCTTTACCACATCGGATAAAGCTTTTCCTGAATCAACCGATTCAAAAAGCTTCTCTCCAAGTGCAGCTATGTCCCTCTGCATTGCTCCGTTATACTCTTTATAATTCTGATATGACTTAAGGCTGTCATCGGTGACCTCTATCCCCATCCTTTTGAGTGCTATTATACCGCCAATCTCTGCATTGCTATGGGAGGACAGCTCTTTTACCATATCAAGAAGCGCATCCCTGCCGATAGGCATTCCGTTTCTCATAAGCTCTAACACCATCTCTCGGTTTCTGAGCGTGGGCATGATTCCCGCAGCCTTAAGTGACTTGTTAATCATAGCTGTCTCAAGTGCCGTAGCCTGCATTGTGACAGCCTTTAAGACAATATTCTCACCCTTATTGTCCTGAATGACAAAGCATGCCCTGTCACCGATATTGTAGGCTGTGCTGTTGAGCAGGCTTGCTGTAAATGACTGTCCTCCGTCAAGCGTTATGGTCACCTGTTCACCGCTCACATCCGTGATATTCGCCGAAAATGTATCTCCGTCAGCAAGTGAACGAAGTATGGTCAGCGCCGTGTTCCCCTGCTTGGAACCGTTCACAGTGACCGTAGGCTGTGTACTGTGTATATTCGGGTGCACATTTATATTAATCGATGTATTTCCGTTTGCCATCTGTCCCAGATTGATATTCATAGCACGCCTCCTATTTTACATCATCAGACTATTGTATTATATGACATATATTGATGTCTGACATCTCGTTGATTTTGTTTGCATATATTTTTATTTGTTTTGTACTATTACTTGTTCAACATTGTTTTCTATATTATTAGTCTCATGTTTTTTATTTTATTTTTCTTTTGTATTATTCTCTAAAATTCTTTATGAAGGTTCTTCTATGTATAGGGCATGGACCAAGCCTTTTGATTGCCTCAATATGTGTCTTGGAGCCATATCCCTTGTTGGACGCAAAACCGTATTCCGGGTACAGCTTATCATACTCATACATAAGTCTGTCCCTCGTAACCTTCGCTATTATGCTCGCGGAGGCTATCGAAAGGCTCTTTGCATCGCCCTTTATAATCGAAATCTGCTTCATGGTAAGCTCCGGGATAATCACAGCATCATTTAAAAGAATATCCGGCTGCGGCGTAAGCTGTGACACCGCCTCACGCATTGCCTCATAGTCTGCCTGCAGAATATTAATCTCGTCAATTCTTTCAGGTGAGGCGATTCCGATACCTACGCTCACCGCCTCCCTCATTATGACATCATACAGCTCCTCCCTCTTTTTTTCGGAGAGCTGCTTCGAATCATTCACATAGAGAAGCCTTGCATCCTTAGGCAGTATGACCGCAGCCGCCACAACCGGGCCTGCAAGCGGTCCGCGTCCTGCCTCGTCAATACCGCATATATTGGAAAACATACTGTATTCCTTCTCAAAGGCGAGCATGTTCTCAACGCGCTCTCTCTCAGCCTCTAACATGTCAATCTGCTTCTGATACTTTGCGACAAGCTTAATAATCCCTGCCTTATCCGACTGTCCATACTCAGCAATCAATTCTCTTACAGTATTTTCATCGGCATTTTCAAATTTATTTTTAACCGCACTGATTTTTTCTTCCATAAAAAACTCCCATGTCGCTGCTTTTGCAGTGACTCAAATAGTAATGAAAATTAAGCCTGCTCAGGGCTTTCAAGAGACACTCTGCCCAGCTTTCCGCTTCTGAAATCGTCAAAAAGAAGCTTTATCGCCTTCTCCTCGTCCGGCTCCCCGCCCTTTTTAAGGCATGCCCTTGCTATTGCTATATCCGACAGCACCTCATGCGGCTCCTTGTTCTCATCGACGCTGTATCTCTCTGCGAGTCTTCCCGAATAATTCCCACGCATGAACTTGATAAGCTCGTAGGACAGCTCCGTCATGTTGATTATCTGGTCATTTATTGAACCGACAAGTGCCAGTCTCACGCCGACCTGCTCATCGGAGAACTTAGGCCACAGTATTCCCGGTGTATCTAACAGCTCAACATTCTTGTTAAGCCTTATCCACTGCTTACCCTTGGTGACACCCGGCATATTTCCGGTCTTGGCACAATTGCGCCCCGCATAGGCATTGATAAAGGTCGACTTTCCCACGTTCGGAATACCGACAACCATTGCCCTTATAGGTCTGTTTAATATGCCTCTTTTCCTGTCCCGCTCAATCTTCTCCTTGCAAGCCTCATTGATTACGCCCTGAATGGATTTAAGTCCACTGCCGTTCTTAGCGTTTATCTTGACCGCATGGATTCCCTTGTTCTTAAAATACTCAACCCACGCATCGTTTATCTTCTCATCCGCAAGGTCGTGTTTATTGAGAAGTATAAGCCGCGCCTTGTTCTTTCCAAGCTCATCTATATCCGGATTGCGGCTCGACAGCGGAAGCCTCGCATCCACCAGCTCAATGACCAGATCGATAAGCTTGATATCCTCCTGCATCATTCTCTTTGCTTTGGTCATATGACCGGGATACCACTGTATATTCATTCATACCTCCGATTTTTCTATTCTTAATGTAATAAATAATTGCAAAATACAAATCCGTCAATAAGCAGCTGTGTAATCCTAATAATTCCCAACATCCGGCTATCGCACACTGAATTTCGTAATTACTTAATTATAATATAATTTAATGTCTCATTTCACAAGCCCCATTCGCCCAAAGGGTGATGAGACTGCCCATATACGCCCTATAATCGCAGAATATTTGACATTCCCAACATTTGAAAAGCGGCTGTCCTCACTGTTATTCCTGTTATCTCCAAGGACAAAATATTCATCATAGCCAAGTGTGATTGGCTTTTCAGCAAGACCCGCGTTATATATTTTCTCCGGCTCAACCGGCTTTCCATCTTCATCCTTAAGTCCGAAGCTATATATCACATCATTCTCAAGTGGTTCTCCGTTGATATATACAACCCCATCTATTATCTGGATCGTCTCCCCGGGCAGTCCTACTATGCGCTTGACATAATACTTAGAAACATTCGCTATAGCCGGCTCAAACACAATCACGTCATAGCGCTCAGGCTGTCTGAAGCAGTAGCTCACCTTATCCACAAGCAGACTATCATCGTTCTCAAGTGTCGGCTCCATCGAATGTCCGACAACCGTTGTCTTTCCAAGCATATATGTTGCAAGGATGAATGACAGACACACAACCATCGTTATATCAACTATCCATTTAAGGATTATCTCATGTACATGATACTTTTTCTCTCTGCGGTAAACCTCAAATTCTGCCATAGACACCTCTTATTAATTTTATTTTTAACAGGTAACTGCGAACCCTGATTCTGAATTTACCAATAAACCGGTTTTCAATTACCTGCTTTTATTTTTAAATCAACATCAAAATTCTTCCTACACTGTCTTACTCGTAATTGAAGAAAAGGGAATGCCACACTGACATTCCCTTAATGGTCATATTACATATAAAGTTATATTACTTTACAAGCTCCTTAACCTTAGCTGCCTTACCTACTCTGTCTCTTAAGTAGAATAACTTAGCTCTTCTGGCCTTACCTGTTCTTACAACCTCAATCTTCTCGATAGTAGGGGAATGTAATGGCCATGTTCTCTCAACGCCTACGCCGTTTGAAAGCTTTCTGACTGTGAAAGTCTCTCTTGAGCTTCCGCCCTGTCTCTTAAGTACTGTACCCTCGAATACCTGTACTCTCTCACGGTTACCTTCCTTAATCTTAGCTGATACTCTAACTGTATCACCTACGTTGAAATCTGCAACAGATTCCTTTAACTGAGCGTCTTCAATCTTCTTAATAATATCGTTCATTTGTGAGCCTCCTTAAAAATTTTGATGTTCATTAATACCCTTTCGTACCAGAGGAACATCGAGCTATATTCACAACATTCGAGATTATAACATGATGCAGTGGGGAATGCAAGTGTTTTTTATGATTTTCATTAACCTTTTTATTAACCCTTTATTAATAATCATAACAAACGTACAGATACTCTTTCAGATTCTCCTTCACACATTCCCTGATATCCTCCGCAGCCGTCCTTGCGGCTTTTATATCAAGTCCTGCTTTTTTTGCAACCTCAAGCAAATCGTCGATTCCCGGATTGACTCCGTTTCCATTTATAGTTGTCGCATGCTCTCCGTTCAATGAACTGTTGTAGGTCAGGTCATACGCCGGAGACAGCACCCATCTCTTTTCATCCTCAAGATATATATAACTAAAATTTTTAGAATGGTCATCGCGGTTATGTGCAAAGACGTTAAAGCACATGAGCCTGTACAGCTTCTTACACTCCGTGGTATCTTTTGTCAGTATCATGGTTAAGCGCATAAGCAATTCATAATCCAGGTTCGGAATTCTGTGAGAAGTTTCGAGCAGCCCCGATACCGACACCATATGTCTGCTCACAACATTGTTACCATCACCTGTATTTATTCTGTCAAATCTTTTCGTTCCAAAATATCCTTGACACTCATTGGATTTAAACAGTCTTACCGGTGCCATGTCAATTCCGCATTTTCCTGCGCATAATGCGTAATCATATTCCTGTTTTCCGATATTTTTTGAATCATACGATGAAGGAAATTTAATTATCCAGTCATCGTTATCTATTTTCGTAAGGATTTTGGGTCTGGCTCCTCCTGAGGAACCTCCAAGCCTGAACAACGTATCTAACTTATCAGAATATTCTGTCTGCAATATTTTTTCACATTCTGCCGCAAGTTCATCAAGCGACATATCGTTTTCAGCCTCCTCAAGCGTTATCACCGGCTTATAGCTTAACGCTCCCATACCTGTTTCACCGACTATTGCAAGCCTGTCAAGATTGCCAATCTCCATCGGATTGATTCCATTCCTTTTCATAAGCCTGTCAACCAGCAATCTTCCCCAGCCATCCGGCAGACTATCGGCAAATACCCCGAAAATACCATCGAATGGGTCAATTTTCGGCATGAACACTCTTTTTTCAAGTGGCAGTGAAAACGGGCTTATCGAAAATCCATCCGCTATCCAATCATCCGAATATTCAAATGCAGCCTGCCTGTTCTGATAAAGTGCCATGGTGCCGACATGCCTGTCATGGCAAAACACATCAAGTTTATTTAGTCTGCGCATTAATAACCTCCTGTATTGAATTAAACGGTACTTCGGTAAACAGCTTTTCCAGTTCGTCCTCAATTCCCAATGCTATCGACAGCTTAGTGAGGGAGGCAAGGGAGATATCTCCTGTCTGCTCAAAGCGCTTTAAAGAGCCAAGGCTGACTCCTGACCTTGTCGCCAGTTCCTTCTGCGATATTTTTCTTCTCTTTCTTATTCCTGCAAGCCTTTCGGCAAGCTCCTTGTCTATCTCAGGTGCAGTTTTCAAAAATATGTTTATCATATTATATCCTCATTTAACACGCTTTCTGTACTGCTAATATTTTATCCCAAACCCTGTAAAAATACAACAAATAGTTAATACTTTATCCATAAAAAAAGCCGACTGCACAGAATATGCAGTCAGCCTTCATGCCAAAATATATCATATACAATTATGCTGTGTGAACGAAACCTATAGCTCCACCCTAAATCAGGCGTTGTCACTCTTCTCCCTGTCCCTTCTTTTAAGTTCGGCTAAATATGCCTTTTCCTTATTAGAAAGCACCGCATTTTCAAGCAAATCCGGTCTTGCATTGTATGTGCGAAGTATCGACTGTTGTCTTCTCCATTCATCAACCCTGCCATGATGTCCGGACAAAAGGACCTCAGGCACCTGCCTGCCCATGAACTCTACCGGGCGGGTATACTGTGGATACTCTAAAAGGTTATCGTGGAAAGTCTCGAACTCCGCGGAAACATCATTGTTGAGCACTCCAGGCACATTTCTGGAGATGGAATCAATCATAACCATCGCCGGAAGCTCCCCGCCTGTCAGAACATAATCACCTATTGAGACATTGTCCGTCACAATCATTTCAAGCACACGCTCATCAATGCCCTCATAATGTCCGCACAGGAATATGAGGTTATCCTCCTTCGCAAGTTCACGGCTCATCTCATGGTCAAAGCGCTTTCCCTGAGGTGTCATGTAGAGAACCCTGACGCTTCCCTGCATATCCTTGCGTACATGCTCATATGCCTTATAGACAGGCTCCGGCTGCATGACCATCCCGGCACCGCCGCCATAAGGGTAATCGTCCACCTTCAAATGCTTGTTCGTGGAGAAATCCCTGATATCCGTTGCACCAATCTTTATTATGTTGTTCTCTACCGCCCTTCCGATGATGCTGGTGTTAAGCCCATTGAGCACCATATCCGGAAAAAGCGTAAGCACATGAAAATTAATCATAAGTCAAGCAACCCATCCATGACGTGAACCGTCATCGTATTCTCTTCCAGATTTACATTGAGCACACAGTCTGCTATTGCCGGAAGCAGTACCTCCCTGCCTTCCTTTGTCTTTACGGCATACACATCGTTAGCTCCTGTCTGGATGACATCAACAAGCTCACCCAGCTTCTCGCCCTCATCGGTCATAACCTTAAGACCAATCATGTCGCATACAAAATATTCATCCTCATCTAATTCAACTGCATTCTCCCTTGTAACCCAGAGAGAACAGCCCCTATATTTTTCTACATCATTAATATTATCAATACCCTTAAATTTAAGGATAACCATATTCTTAAAATATTTCACACCTGCCACCGTGAGATTAAGCTTCTCTCTGCCGGTATCCAATATAACGTCTTTCAAATAATCGAATCTGTTCACATCATCCGTTGTCGGGAACACCTTTACCTCTCCCGCAATTCCATGTGTAGATGATATAACACCAACCTGCAATAAATCCTGCATGCAAACCTCCAAATATAACTAACAACTGTCCTATAAAGCTTCTATGACAACAATAATTTTTCACTCATGTCGCAATACAACAATATTTTCATTGATAAAAATATTTCAATTGGCAACAGTTATATTATGATGTTGGGGTCAAAACATGTGCTATAAACTTAGCATGTATAACGTATTATATTTATGCATATCACGACTTTTGGAAGAAGCTTAGATGTTCTTAGAACTCTGTTCACACACTAGCCAGAACCGGCACGGATGCCGGTTCAGAAGCAATGCATACAAGGATGTATGCCTGCTTCGGTGGCGGACGTATAGAAAGCCTATATCAGAGTTCTTAGAACATCTTGCTTCGTACAACGGAGCTGATATGCATAAATATAATACGTTATATACTCGTAAATTAAGTTGGCTTGTTTTGACCCCAACATCATATTATTGAACAATACATTTTCCTCACAAAAAGAATATGCCGGGCATAACCCGGCACCAAAAAGGTATTATTACATTATATCAACGATAACCTTCTTATCTTCCTTTGTCGCCGCTGCTTTAACAACTGCGCGGATTGACTTAGCAATTCGGCCCTGTTTGCCGATAACCTTGCCAGTGTCAGATGGGGCAACTTTTAACTCGAGGACGATGGCTTTTTCCTTAACGGTCTCAGTCACAACGACCTCGTCAGGATTGTCTACAAGTGCTTTCGCAATAACTTCAACCAATTCCTTCATGTCACACCTCCAACAAATTACTTCTCAATACCAGCGAGCTTGAAAATCTTGCTAACAACCTCTGTTGGCTGAGCGCCGCTTGCTAACCACTTCTTTGCTAACTCCTCGTTAACATTGTAGGTGCTAGGATCGTTATTAGGATCGTATGTTCCGATCTCCTCGATAAATCTGCCATCTCTTGGGGATCTTGAATCAGCAACAATGATTCTATAGAAAGGAGCCTTCTTCTGTCCCATTCTTCTTAATCTGATCTTAACTGCCATTTTAATTTCACCTCCTTGGATAATTTCTAAATTATGTTAAAAAGGAAGTCTGAACTTACCTCTTTTACCACCCTTGCCGCCGAGCATTCCCGGCATCTGCTTCATCATCTTCTTCATCTGCTCCTGCTGTTTCACCAGACGATTGACTTCAGCAATATCAACTCCCGCACCCTTTGCAATTCGGTTCTTGCGGGAAGGATTAAGGAGTGACGGATTACGTCTCTCCTGCGGTGTCATGGAAAGAATGATGGCCTCGACGCGTCCGAGAGCACTCTCATCAACCGCATCCATGTTCACATTCTTCATCTGATTGCCAAGTCCCATGCCTGGAAGCATATTTAAAATACTTCCGATACCGCCCATGTTCTTGACCTGCTTCATTGATTCAAGATAATCCTCAAAATCAAACTCAGCCTTACGGAGCTTCTGCTCCATCTCCTTGGCCTTTTCCTCATCAATCTGGCTCTGAGCCTTCTCAATGAGTGTGAGCACATCTCCCATGCCAAGGATTCGTGATGCCATTCTGTCCGGATAAAACTGTTCCAGATCAGAAAGCTTCTCACCCATACCAACATATAAAATAGGCTTACCGGTCACTGCCTTGATTGAAAGTGCCGCACCACCTCTGGTATCACCATCGAGCTTCGTGATAATAACACCGTCTATGCCAACCTCATCATTGAAGTGGGTTGCCACATTCACAGCATCCTGTCCTGTCATGGCATCGACAACAAGTATACTCTGGTGCACATCCACAACCGACTTAATCTCTCTGAGCTCTGCCATCATCTCCTCATCTACATGGAGACGACCTGCTGTATCTAATATTACGACGTTATTGCCATTCTTCTCAGCATGGGCAACCGCAGCCTTGGCAATATCCGCAGGCTTAATCTTATCACCCATTGAGAATACAGGCACGCCCTGTTTCTCACCATTGATTTCCAACTGCTTGATTGCAGCCGGTCTATATACATCACAGGCAACAAGGAGAGGTCTCTTGCCCTTTTCCTTAAGCTTACCCGCTATCTTTGCAGTGGTAGTTGTCTTACCTGCTCCCTGAAGACCCATCATCATAATGACCGTGATTGCCTGACCACCCTTTAAATCAATCTCGGTAGTCTCAGAACCCATAAGAGAAATAAGTTCTTCATTCACAATCTTAATTACCATCTGTCCCGGTGTGAGACTGTTAAGAACATCCTGTCCGACCGCACGCTCCTGAACCGAGCTTATAAACTGCTTAACAACCTTAAAGCTGACATCGGCTTCAAGCAGTGCCATCTTAATCTCCTTAAGTGCAACCTTGACATCGGCTTCTGAAAGTCTTCCCTTGCCGCGGAGATTCTTAAATATATTCTGTAACTTATCGGATAAACTGTCAAATGCCACTCTATAACCACCTTATCCGGGCTGATGCCCCTATATCTGTTCTGTGTCTGCGAGTCCCCTGCCGACAACACGCTGTCTGTTACAGCTCATCTATGATTGCATTGGATATCGAATCAATTCTATCAACCAGCTCTTTTACTTCTTTCAAATCATCCGATGCTAACACCTGCTTCGAATAATCACTTATCTCATTGACCTTTTCCTTAATCTTCATAAATCTTTCGATTAAGTGAAGCGTACTCTCATAGTCATTGAGCAGCCTGTCAACTCTCTTTAACTGGTCATGAACACCTTGCCTGCTGATGTCATGTTCCTTGGCAATCTCGCTTATGGAAAAATTATCAAAGACATACTCCTCATAAATCATCTTCTGATGAGGAGTGAGAAGTTCACCGTAAAAATCATAAAGAAGCGTCTGTTCTACAAGCTTTTCCATCTTCTCCATACTACTGTCCATATAGCACTCTCCTAAGCGTTCCGCCTCAATCCTTTGGTAGGATACTACATATCTTTTTAAATGTCAAGTGTTTTTTCTTGACATTTTTTATTTTTTTGACATAAATATTAACTTAGTAGCAGCTTTTATCTATTATACCTAAAGAGTTGATTAAGCATATCCCCATAACCTATCCCCTCTGTGCAAGGCGGGAAATAACGGACATAGAAATTGCATATCAAAATAGCTATAATTTGCATGTTGTCTGTAGAATCTGTTGCATATACAAAAATAAGAAAATAGCACCGTATTCCTACGATGCTATTTCCTTGCCATACCAACTGCTGTACCATTGTAACTTTTTTAGGCATACACAATTAGTCAGATTGTGCTGTCATAATAAGGCTAGTACTTGTAATGGACTTATTTTTATTTGCTCTAATTATTATTATACTACTTAATATACTCTTGTCAAGCAAATACTTTCTCTACTTGGTTTTGTTATACCTCAAGAACATTGCAAAATACAGGATTTGGGTTATAGATTGTGTAGCAGAAGGTGACTAAGCTTCTACCGTTCTATCAAATTCACATTACCAAGTAGATACTCATATCTGTGTTACTAAGCAAAAAAAATAAATTATTTCTTTTTAACGTCTCTGTAAATTGTATATACAAGTCCTAAGACTGCAACACAAGCAGAAACAATAGAGCAAATAGTTTCCATTACAGTAAATCCTTATCCACCTATATTTGCCACAGATATTAAAATTATAACACATACAAAGCAAATAATAAAGAATCATATAATATAAAAATTACATTAATGTAGACGATTTTACAATCTCAAAATAATTATGTTGACCATACTTATTTTGTCCTGATACATATAAAATAATATGATAGGCGCATTAAACAAATGCTGTTTTCCATTGCAGACTTAATTGTTTTTCTGGACATTATCATAATGCACACCACCAACAAGAACATAACTTCCACGGAGCATACCTTTGTCTTAATACAGAACGCTGCCCTAAATTCATTTTCCAAAGCTTACAATAATGCTCGCAACAGAAAATACACCAAATACACTAATTCATATCCCGACACGCCAGTTTATTTTTTTCTGTTCTGGATAATGGCGATAACAACTAATAAGCATATTATAATACCTATAGTACACATCTTATTTAACACAGCCGTTCCAAATTCTTTGAGTTTTTCGCTTGAAAATACTCCATAACTTCCATTTTTTAGGAAGTCCCATTCCTCTTCTCTGGCTATCTGTCCACCTAACACTGAAGCTAGCTTTGGTAAATAATAGGTAACATTTAGAAGATTCATCGCTTTGTCCTCCTTTCTTTTATGTTAAACGAAAGATATAGGATACTGTCGCAACCTGTCAATAGTTTTTAAAATTTTTTTTACAAAAAATAATAAAAAAGATGCCATTAGCTTTTTAAAAGCCGATGGCATCTTTACAATAATCCTCTCTAAATTCCTTACTTATTGGAATATTATACTCATGTTCTATTATATCATTGCTTATTCCGCAATCCCCTTATCATAATTTTGATAAAATTTCATTTTTATTTTTTTGACAGTTCTCTTTTCCTTATCACAAGAAGCACACAGGTAAGAAGCACAAGAGAGCTTATCAGTGTTATCCACCAGCTTTTTGTAAAACCGGCAATAAGGTAGCCGGCAACGCATACCACTATTGCAATAAACGCATACTGCATCTGCGTCCGGACATGATTGATATGATTAGACTGGGCACCCGAGCTTGACATAATCGTGGTGTCCGATATCGGTGAAAGGTGGTCTCCGCAGACAGCTCCCGCAAGCACAGACGATACGGCAATTATCATCATTGTCTGGTCTGACTCGGCAAACATATTTATAACAATAGGAACAAGTATCGCAAAGGTTCCCCAGCTTGTTCCCGATGAAAACGCAATAAATATCGCAATGCAGAAAATTATGAGCGGAATAAAATGTACAAGTCCCGGGCTGAGACTTATAGAGCTTCTCACGAATTCCCCTATTCCAAGTGCGTCCGTCATCCCTTTAAGTGTCCATGCAAGAACAAGTATCAGAATGGCAGGCATCATAAGCTTGCCACCCTCAGGGACAGAATTCATGAAATCCTTGAAGCCTATGACACGTCTTGGCAGATAGAAAATAAGAAGAAAGCCTATAGTGACAAGTCCGGCAAACACAAGCGATTCAGATGATGAACAGTTGGCAAAGTTCTCCACAAGATTTGTTCCGCCATTCAGGTGTCCCGTCCATATCATCGCACCAATAGCTGTCACTATCATGACAATCATCGGAGCAATAAGGTCGATAACCTTGCCTCTTGCATACTTTCCGCCTTCCGTCGGGTCTGTAACCTTGTTCTCTGTAAATGCCTCTCCGCCTGATGTGAACACATCCCCATTCTCTGCATTTTTCTCATGCTTCTTCATCAGCCCAAAATCAAAGCCTGCAATAGATACGAAGAATACCATATACAATGTAAGTATCGCATACAGATTAAACGGAATCGTAGATATGAACATCTCAAAACCCGACATAGAGCTGTTAGCAGGTACATACGAGTTAACCGCTGCAGCCCATGATGAAATCGGTGCTATGATGCATATAGGAGCTGCTGTTGCATCTATAATATAAGCAAGCTTCGCTCTCGATATCTTATTCTTATCGGTGACAGGTCTCATGACAGAGCCGACAGTAAGACAGTTAAAATAATCATCGACAAATATAAGAACTCCCAAAAGGGATGTCGCGATAAGTGCGGATTTCTTGGTCTTCAGCCTTGCCGATGCCCATTCGCCGTAAGCTCTCGTTCCCCCCGACTCCTGCATAAGCATGACTATCATACCGAGCAGAATCATGAACATCAGAATCGAAAAATCCGCGCTGTCTATCATTGTATTGTAGAGCGTGTCAAATGCCTCCCACGGATGGAAGCCTGTCACAAGCAGTGCTCCAAGTGCACAACCGGCAAACAATGACAGATATACCTCCTTTGTCAGTAATGCCAAAACAATAGCAATAATCGGTGGCATAAGAGACCACCATGTTCCTATAAACATATATTTTTCTCCTTAAAATTTGATTCTGCCGAAGCAATAACCGGCTCAAAGCTGCTTCTGTCATACAGAATAATAAGCTCGTACAAATCCGGCTGCTCCAAATACGCAGCTAAAGTATAACATATTCTATATAAAAAGTGAAAAAATTTATATCAAATATTTTTTTAATGTATTTTTAACAATGTAAAGCGGACATTCGCCATCCGCTTTCGCTGCTTGCTCATGAACGCAGTCGCTTTGCGAACTGTCAGTGGGAGCTTTCAACTCCCACTGACATAAGCATCCCCCCTTACCCACCGCTTAGTGCTCTACACACTTGAAGCGGTGGATTGCTTATTCTGCGTTCAAACTTATTGCTTTACAGCCCACAAGCAATATGTTAAAATAATAACAAATAGCTGGTAACTAATTTTATGGAGGAAAACATATGACCGCAAAAGAATGTATAAAAGAAAGACGCTCAATAAGAAGCTTTAAGCCTGATGCTGTATCACCTGAGCTCATAAGAGAGCTCGTTGAGACCGCAAGCTACTCCCCTAGCTGGAAAAATACCCAGATAGTAAGATATGTAGCGGTAACAGGCGAGACAAAGGCAAGAATCGCCAACGAATGTACCGACAATTGGAAAAAGAACGCTGATATAATCAACAACGCACCTGTTCTCATGGTACAGTGCTATGTAAAGGGGCGTTCCGGCTTCGAACGTGACGGTTCATACACAACCGAGCGTGAAGGCGGATGGCAGATGTACGACGCCGGAATAAGTGCCGCTAACTTCTGCGATGCAGCCTATGAAGCCGGACTTGGAAGTGTTATTCTCGGAATTTTTGATTTCAAAATGGCATCTAAGATACTCTCCCTCCCTGAGGGCACAGAAGCCGTGGCTCTTATCCCTGTAGGCTACCCTGTAGAGCTGCCGCCTGCCCCTAAGCGCAAGACTGTTGATGAACTGCTTACATTCATGTCTTAATTTAAAAAGGTCAGCCTATTAATAGAAAAGTATGAATATGAAAGGAGCAGATGAAATACGTTTGAAATGATGAACATTATATTCCCAATCATGTTTGTTGTTGTATTTATGTTCATTGCCTTTGCTTTTGTGCAGGTAATCAGCACATGGAACAAGAATAATCATTCACCTAGATTAACAGTGCCTGCCGTTGTAGTTGCAAAGCGTGAAAAAATTACACATCAGCAGCATGCCCATGCAGGCGATATGGGCGGAGCACACAGTTTTCACACTACAACAAACACCACATATTATGTTACATTTCAGGTGGAAAGCGGAGACCGAATGGAGTTTCATGTTTTGGGAACGGAATACGGAATGCTTGCAGAAGGTGATTCCGGAAGACTCTCCTTCCAAGGAACGAGATATTTATCATTTGAGCGATAGTTTTCTAATTCGCTGCAAAACTAAAATCTGGTATTAAAAAATTTCAGTAATCTGAACATTTATTTAATACCAGATTTTTTATATAATCACCTCATCAAAAGTTTTCCAGACAAAAAGGAGGATACAAAATGGGTGTATATGCAGTTACAGGCGGTTCAAGCGGAATCGGAGCAGCAGTTGTTGAATTACTTAGAAAAGATGGTCATGAAGTCATCAATATTGATTTAAAGAATGGAGATATCTGTGCAAACCTTGCAACTGTCGAAGGCAGACAGGCAGCCATCGATGGGCTCTACGAAAGATGTCCTAAAGGTCTTGACGGAATCGTATGCAATGCCGGTGTTTCGGGAAGCTGTGGCAACTATGAGCTTGTAATCTCCCTCAACTATTTCGGAACAGTCAAGCTTGCAAGAGGTGTCTACGAGCTTCTTAAGAAAAAGCACGGCAGTGTTGTAGTCACTGTATCCAATACAATCTCACAGGGAACAGGAAGAATGGATATCGTTGACCTTTTAAATAATGTCGGTGATGAGCAGCGCATAAGAAGCATCGTAAGCACTCTCGACACAGCCAACCAGACAGTAGGACAGTCAATGTACATGGCAACCAAGTACGCTCTCGCCCGCTGGGTAAGGCGAATCTCCGCTTCGTGGGCTGCCAACGGTGTCCGTGTAAACGCAGTCGCCCCGGGAAATGTAAGAACAGCCATGACCGACAGCTTAAGTGATGCTGCAAAATATGCTGTAAGTGCTCTTCCAATTCCTGTCCGCTACGGCTCCGATGCACTTATGGAACCTTCGGAAATTGCAGAATCAATGAAGTTTTTGCTCTCAGATGCAGCAAGAGGTGTGAACGGCATTATTCTCTTTACAGATGGCGGCACAGATGCACTTCTTAATTCTGAGAAGGTATACTAATCCGCACTAACATGTAATTAAAAACCTGCATACTTTAATATCTTACATATGTAAGTATCAAATTCATAAAAATCCAGGAGGGAAACAAACTATGAGAGTAATCGAAAAATATATAGATGCATTAGTAAAATGTGACAACAAGGCACTCGCAGATACCTTTGCACCTGAGGGTACTCTTCGTGACTACTGTCCTAACAGCACCGGACGTCAGGAATACCATGTGTACGGACGCGAAGCCATAGACATGTTCTTTAAAAACAAGTTTACTTTCAGACAGTACCTCGTATCAAATGTTGAGATTGTAAACGATACCCAGGCTGAGTTCATCGCCTCCATCGGCGGCTATTATGTAATGGCAATCGCAACAGTCAGGAGAGTCGACAAAAACGGACTTATAGAGAGACTCACAGTAAGACCTAAGTAAATATTCCTGCTTAATCTATTAACAATAAAAAACTTTCCACAACCTGGATTACTTATTATGTAATCCGGATTGATGGAAAGTTTTTATTTGGAAAATTTTTTATATCAGATAATATCCCAATAACCTTTACATATTGATATTTACATATAGTTCATTCCCTGAATCCTACAGGAATATGTACTTTAATATAAAGAGCACTGCCAACACATACATGAGCGGTGTAATCTTCTTAGCCTTTCCGCAGAATACATTGATGACAACGTATGAAACAACACCAAAGGCGATACCATCTGAAATGCTGTACATAAGTGGCATGCAAAGTAAGCATATATAAGCAGGAATAGCCTCTGTGAGGTCATTGAAGTCAATCTCTGTTACTGCAGAAACCATGAGGAAGCCTACGAACACAAGTGCCGGAGCAATTGCGAAGCCCGGAATGGCGATAAATACAGGTGACAGGAATATAGCTACAAGGAAAAGAAGTCCCGTAACAATTGATGAAAGACCTGTTCTACCACCCTCTGCCACACCTGAGGAGCTCTCAACAAAGGTAGTGGTTGTAGATGTACCAAGGATAGCACCTGCGCTTGTCGCAATAGCGTCCGCTAAAAGAGCCTGCTTAATGCGTGGAAGCTTTCCATCCTTGTCGAGCATATTTGCCTTGTTGGCAACACCGATGAGTGTACCAAGTGTATCAAAAATATCAACAAAAAGGAATGCGAACATGATTATAACAAAATCAAGAACATTGATGTTCTGTCCGCTGAGGTTAAAGCACTGTCCGAATGTCTTGCCAATTGCAGTGAGGTCGAAATTGAACCACTGCGGAAGCAGGCTTGTACCCTGATAAAGACCGGTGAGCTGGCAGATAATTCCAAGCACCCATGTGACAACAATGCCGATAAGAATCGAACCCTTAACTCTCTTAACATAGAGAATAGCGATGAGCAGCAGACCGATAAGTGCGAGAAGCGCACTGATACCGGCGGTTCTGAAGTTCTCAGTGAACTTTACAACTGTTACAAGTGTTGAACCATCAACGATGATTCCGGCATCCTGAAGTCCGATAAACGCTACAAAAAGACCGATACCTACTGATACGCCCTTCTTAAGCTGTGTAGGGATGGCATTGAAGATAGCCTCTCTTACATTGGTAAGTGATAATAATATGAAGATAAGTCCTTCAATAAATACTGCAAAAAGTGCTACCTGCCATGAATAGCCCATCGTACCGCATACAGTGTAGGCAAAGTATGCATTAAGTCCCAGACCCGGTGCAAGTGCGAACGGATAGTTGGCAAGAAGTGCCATTGCAATCGTTCCGATAAATGCTGCAAGTGCTGTAGCCATAAGCACTGCCTGTGGGTCCATTCCCGACACCGACAAGATAGCAGGATTAAGTGCTAAAATGTACGCCATTGTCATGAATGTTGTAAGACCTGCGACAACCTCGGTTTTTACCGTAGTGTTGTTCTCCTTGAGTTTGAACATTTTCTCAAACATTCTCTCTTCCTCCTAGTGTTATAATATTATTTAATTATTAAAAATAAATAAACATACTCTTAAATTATATATACATAACACGAAAAGTTCAATCTTTTTTTCTATAGAATTCCCCATCCACAATCATACGCCTTGCAATGGCAGCCAGCTCCATGAGATTATCGGATTTCCTGATTCTCTTCCAGTACTCCTCCTTGTCCTCAAAAAGATTCACAAGGTAAAACAGATTTTCCTTGATTTTAAATACAACATTCTTCTCATCGGGGATTTCCGCACGGTACGCCCAAACAAGCGCATCAAAAAAATCCTTGAGCGTGCTTCTGTCAGGACAGCCTCCGCTCACAATCTGCCCGGCTAGTCCCGGATTGGAAATAAGTCCCCTTCCAAGCATCACCGCTGTTATCTTCGCACTTTCCTTGTCGCTTTCCTTATTATTTCTTTCCTTATCGCTTTTGGATTCATCCGGTACATTTTCAGCGTTCTTTAGATAATGTCCTGCAAAGCACTCATAGTCCTCCACTGTGCAGATATCACCGTTATATACCAGCGGATTCTTTGAATGTTCCACTGCATAATCAAAAATCTCCATGCGTGGTGTATTCCTGTACATATCCTTCTGCACTCTCGGATGGATAATCAGCTCACTTATTGGATATTTATTGTAGATGTCAAGAAGCTCATAAAATTCATCCTGCTCATATCTGCCGATTCTCGTCTTGACCGATATATCAAGCCCTGTATCCGCAAGACCGCTGTATATCTCATCAAGAAATGCATCCAGCTTCTCCGGAAAGCTTAAAAAACCCGACCCCTTTCCCTTTGCCACCACCGTTCCGGACGGACAGCCAAGATTTAAGTTCACCTCCCTATATCCGAAATCCATCATCTTGCGCGCCGTCACGATAAAGTGCTCCGCATTATTGGTGAGCATCTGAACCGCAACATTAAGTCCGGCATTATTATCCGGCAGTACATCCTTTAATTCCCGCGACTTGAAGTTTCTGTGCTCCCCAGGCGAAATAAAAGGCGTATAGTACTTATCTATTCCGCCAAAAAACCGCGCAAAAGTATTCCTGTAAATAAATCCCGTCACACCCTCCATGGGCGCCATGTATATTTTCTTCGTATCAACCATCAGCTATTATCTTTCTGTTTAGTCTTTCTGTTTAACTTCCTGCTTATAATTATCTTACATCCTGCCTCACGCTTTATTTACCGTCCCGGTTATCCTCCTGCATATCCTCAAGTTCAAGCTCTGTCTCAAGCATGCGCTCTAATATGCTCTCCTGGTTCTTTTCCTCCTCATCAAGCTTGTTCTGGATTTCCATAAGCTTAGGATAATCCGTCGCAAGCTCCGGGTTCATAAGCTGCAGCTTATATTCAGACGCCTTTTCTTCGCTCTGTGCTAACAGCTTCTCATACTTTTCAAGCTGTTTTTTCAGCCGCGAAAGAACCTTTCCCGGATTGTAGTAGGTCTTTTTGTCAAACACATCGTCAAGTGTAGGCGCAGAAGTATTCGCTCCCACACAGGCACCGGCCGCTGCACCTGATGTAAAGCCTGCCATAGCACCCGCTGCAGCTCCTGCTGCTGTAGCATCAGTTGCACTGCTGACTGCATTTTTGCCACCGCCGGCACTGCCTGCGGCGCCATTATTTACAACAAGTCCGGCTCTCTCTCTTTCCTTCTCCTCAAGATACAGCTCATAGCTCATCTTATATTGCTTAACATTTCCTTTTATTGACTCTTCACTTGAAAATTCAAGTATTCCTGTCGCAACCCTGCTTATAAAATATCTGTCATGGGAAACAAAAAGCACTGTTCCCTCGTACTCGTTCAGCATCTTCTCAAGAGCATCCTTGCCAACGATATCCATATGGTTAGTCGGCTCATCCAGTATCAGAAGATTAGGTCTTGTCTGAAGCATCTTGCACAGTGCAAGGCGGACCTTCTCACCACCGGATAGCTGCCCCATTTTCTTCTCAACCTCCTCGCCGGAAAATAAGAAGCCTCCTAGTGCACTTCTTACCTCCTCGCGAAGATAATCAGGATATGCCTCCCAGAAATTATCAAGCACAGTCTGTTCAGGATCGAACCTTTCCATGACAGCCTTATGCTGGTCAAAGTATCCCCATTCCACATTCTGCCCGAACTTAAATTCACCGCCAAGTGCCGGAATCTCTCCGACCAGAGTCTTTAGCAGCGTTGATTTTCCCTTTCCGTTCTCGCCGATTACCGCAAGACGCTCCTTCTTCTGCAAAAGGAACGTAACAGTGCTGAGCACCTTGTCATAGCCTATCTCAAGGTTCTTCGCATTTATTACATTGGTATAGCTCTCAATACGCGGAATATACCTCGCATGGAATGCCTTGGTGTCGAAGCGGCGCGGCTTCTCAATCTTGACCATGTGCTCTATCGCCATGCGCTTAGAATGTGTCGCAGCCACCTTCGTCGGAGTATTCTTCCACTTCTCAATCCATTCGGTGAGACGCTTAATCTCCTTCTGCTGCTCCTCATAGTCCTTCTCCTGCTTTATGAGATCCTCCTCCTTGCGCTTCATAAAGGCAGTGTAGTTTCCGGCATAGCGCTTGATGTGGTGATATTCAATCTCATAGGTTACATCTGCAACCTTGTCAAGGAACATTCTATCATGCGATACAATCACAACCGCCCTGTCATACGTCTTAAGGTATCCCTCCAGCCATTCGATTGTCGGCATATCAAGATGGTTCGTCGGCTCGTCAAGAAGCATGATATCCGGTCTTGTAAGAAGGAGCTTAATAAAAGCCACCTTAGTCTGCTGCCCTCCCGAAAAGCTTCCTATCGGTCTTTTTAAATCGGAGAGCTTAAAACCGAAACGCTGGAAAATCGTCTCCATATCCTGCTTCCACGTATATCCGTGAAGCGACTCCATCTTAGACTGGATAGCTGCGTACTCACGCAGAATAGACGCATCATCGGAGCTTTTCATATTTTCTTCAAGCTCACGCATGCGTCTCTCACATTCAAATATAGGTTCAAATACCTTCTTAATCTCGTCCTCAACCGTAATCCCGGTATCTGTAAAATTAATCTGTCTTAAAAATCCAATCTCCTGCCTACCGGCAGTCTCATACCCGCACTCCTCATCACTGTCTATATTGCTCATGCCTATATCGTGCGCGATAAGCTTCAAAAGTGTGGTCTTGCCACAGCCGTTTCTTCCGACTATGGCAATCTTCTCATTGTCCCGCACTTCGAAATTGATATCTTGTAAAATAACGTCACCGCCGAACTGCACATTGGCGTGACTTATTCTTATCCTCATGGCTCCTCCCATCCAATGTGAGAGCAGCTTATCTGTAAAGCCCCTTTACAGCAGGATACAGCTTCACAAAATGAGCATATCTCTCATCATATTTCTTTACAAGCTCCTCGTCAGGCTCCACTGTATCGACAACCTTGACAATCGCATCAGCGGCATCCTTCACTGAAGCATACTCGCCATTGGCAACAGCGGCAAGCATGGCACCACCAAGTGCCGGACCTTCCTCTGCGGCAATGACATCAACCTTAATATTCAGAACATTTGCGATAATCTTCTTCCAGAGCGGACTCTTAGCTCCACCACCGCAAATTTTCGTTCTCTCAATCTTAATTCCAAGGCTCTTTGCCACCTCGAAGGAATCCCTTATTGCAAATGCAACACCCTCTAACACTGCAAGTGTCATGTCAGCTCTCGTTGTGTCAAGGGACAATCCGAAGAAGCCTCCTCTTACAAGAGAATCATTGTGAGGTGAACGCTCTCCCATAAGGTATGGAAGGAAGTATACACTGTTCTCACCAAGCTTGTCAATGTTCTTCTGCTGTGCAGCGTAATCCTTGGTTCCGATTATTTCATCCATCCACCACTTATTGCAGGAAGCGGCGCTAAGCATACAGCCCATAAGATGATAATGTCCATCGGCATGGTCGAAGGAGTGAAGTGCATTATGCTCGTCAACCCCGAACTTATCGCTTGAAATGAATATAGTACCGGAGGTGCCAAGTGAGATATTGCAGCTTCCGTCACCTACTGTGCCTGTTCCGACTGCCGCTGCCGCATTATCACCGGCGCCTGCCGCAACAATGACATTTTCGGAAAGTCCAAGCGCACCTGCAACCTCAGGCTTTAAGGTTCCAACCTTCTCATAGCTCTCATAGAGCTTAGGAAGCATCTCCTCCTTGATTCCGCAAATCTCTATCATTTCCTTTGACCAGCACTTGTTCTTTACATCAAGAAGCAGCATTCCTGAGGCATCCGAATAATCTGTGCAGTTAACTCCTGTGAGCTTGTATGCAAGATAGTCCTTAGGAAGCATAATCTTCTTAATACGCGCAAAGTTCTCAGGCTCCTTATTCTTTACCCAGAGGATCTTGGCTGCGGTAAAGCCTGTGAAGGAAATATTTGCCGTGTATGAGGAGAGCTTATCCTTGCCAATCACATTGTTGAGGTAATCATTTTCCTCGATGGTTCTTCCGTCATTCCAGAGAATAGCAGGTCTTATCACCTCATCATTCTCATCAAGAATTACAAGACCGTGCATCTGTCCGCCGAAGCTGATACCTGCAACCTTAGAAGCGTCAACACCAGCGATGAGCTCCTTAATACCCTCCACAGACTTCTCGTACCATGCCTCCGGCGGCTGCTCAGACCAGCCCGGATTAGGAAAATATAACGGATATTCCTTTGATACTACATTTAAAATATTTCCCTTCTCATCCATGAGAAGAAGCTTAACAGCGGATGTACCTAAATCTACACCAATATAAAACATTTTCTTTGTCCCCCATTTTTCCATCATGGACGGTCTCTTATGCTGCGATGAGCCGTCCCTGATAATTCATTTTAAAATTCCCCCACAAATATTGATAACTCAACATTTATGGGGGATGAAAAATCACATATTAGTGATAAAACACTTACTGCCTATTAGCAGAATGGATTCTCAGTAGGATATAACATACCCTTTGGCTGGTTGAAGTTGATATCTTCAACAGGAATGCCAAGATACTTAAATACCTCATAGAGAGCCTTTCCGTAGTGACCGAATGCAACCGCACCGTGATGTGGGAAATTCTTCTCAATAAGCACATGACGGTAGAAACGTCCCATCTCAGGAATAGCGAACACACCTATTGAACCGAATGAGTGCGTAGGTACAGGGAGTACCTCACCCTGTGCTATGTATGCACGAAGCTTAGTGTCTGCTGTGCTCTGTAAACGATAGAAGGTGATGTCGCCAGGAACGATATCTCCCTCAAGTGTTCCGTTAGTAACCTCGACAGGAAGAGAGCGCGCCATGATGAGCTGATACTTCATCTCGCAGAAGGAAAGCTTCTTAGATGATGTATTTCCGCAATGGAAGCCCATGAATGTATCGTTCAATGTATAGTTGAACTTATCCTTAATCTCCTTGTTGTAAAGCTCTGCTGGTACAGTATTGTTAATATCAAGAAGAGTTGTAGCATCCTCAGATACAACTGTTCCGATGAACTCACTGAGTGCTCCGTAGATATCAACCTCACAGGATACAGGGATTCCTCTGCCTGTGAGACGGCTGTTAACGTAGCATGGAACGAAGCCGAACTGTGTCTGGAATGCAGGCCAGCACTTTCCGGCAATGGCAACGAACTTTCTGTAGCCTCTGTGTGCCTCTACCCAGTCAAGAAGTGTAAGCTCATACTGTGCAAGCTTTGCAAGAACCTCCGGCTTCTTGTTGCCTGCGCCAAGCTCTGCCTCCATATCCTTGACAACCTCAGGGATTCTCTCATCGCCTGCATGCTTATTGAAGCTCTCGAAAAGGTCAAGCTCTGAGTTCTCCTCAATCTCTACTCCAAGGTCATATAATGGCTTAATTGGTGCATTACATGCAAGGAAGTTGAGTGGTCTTGGACCGAAGCTGATAATCTTTAAGTTATTGAGGGCATATACTGCTCTTGCAATAGGAAGGAACTCATGAATCATGTCTGCACATTCCTCAGCATTGCCTACAGGATACTCCGGAATGTATGCCTTGATATTGCGGAGCTTAAGGTTGTAGCTTGCGTTCAACATACCGCAGTATGCATCACCACGGTTGCATGAAAGTGTAGCAATATTCTCCTCGCTTGCTGCTACGAACATCTTAGGACCGTCAAAATGCTTTGCAAGAAGTGTCTCCGAAATCTCAGGACCAAAGTTTCCAAGATAAACACAAAGTGCGTTACATCCTGCCTTCTTAATATCCTCAAGTGCCTGTACCATATGAATCTCGCTCTCAACGATACATACAGGGCACTCATATATATCCTTGCTGTCATACTTAGCTGCGTATGCATCAACAAGTGCCTTTCTTCTGTTTACTGATAAAGACTCTGGGAAGCAGTCTCTTGATACTGCCACAATTCCTACCTTCATCTCAGGAATGTTAATCATACAATAATCCTCCAATTCTGCCACACGGCTGTAAAATAAAATGCAAAAATGTGTGTTTTCCATGTATAATTTTGTTTAAAAATAAACATTGGTATGATTGTATTATATTACTTAGTTTTAATTTCATCAACCAAAAAAACTGAAAATTATGCATTTTAACCAAATTCGTATAACCTTCTCCGACTTTTCTAATTATAAAAAGTCGTCACAAGTCCCTATAGATAATGGAATAAACTGTTTTTTTGTGTTTTCGTCCGTCTCACGTAACTATATAACTATATTTACTGTCATATTTTTTGCATAACGCATTGCCATCGAATGAATTTTCCACTTCTGTTTTTTTACATTGATTCTGTTGATTTCCTGCCCTCAATTTTGAAATGGCTGATACATGCATGTTTCTATTTTTCTATTTCTATTTTTCTATTTCTATTTTTCTGTATTCTTACCCTCTATCCTGAAATAGCTGAAGCATGCATGCTCCTTACTATTTCCTGCTTCCAAACCGGACCCAGCAGCCAATGTCTCCTTCACATCCGCCTTATCCGGGATAACATGGCAGCAGAATATACCATTCTTCACTCCGACCCAGCGCCCTGCCGTGGCTTCATAGGCAAGAGCATTATCGTAATTGACACCATCAACACTGTAATCAAGGTAAATCATATTTCTTGTGACATTCTTTTCAAGCTCAGGAAGCAGCTCAACGCGGTTTCTGAAAAATACTTTCCTGCTGTCCGAAGCGTAGCCGCCGGACAGCTTATCAAGCCTTACAAGCTCAACCACCTTGTCCTTGGAATATGCCTTCTCATTTTTGAAGGTCTGGCTTCCCGATATTGCCACTATCGACAACACACCATTCTCCTTTTTTAATGCCACTGCACCATAGTCCACTCCAAGTGAAACCATTCCGGCTATGTCACCTTCACCGACTGTATCTGCAGCAAGCTCCGTGACAGCGGTAAATTCAGGCGCAATCCATTTCTGCAAAAGAAGATTCGGCACATCGGCTATCGAAGTATCCCGCTGCTTGTCCACAGGATATAGTCCGATTCCGTGTCCGGTCATGCTGTACCAGTCATCTGAGTGGTTGGCATTCCACTGCCACTGAAGCCCCAGCTTCTCACCGGTAAAGCTATCTGAGGCATCAGGCGCATATATATCCGCAAGTCCATTCTCATGTCTGAACTTCTCCGCCATTGCAATCGCTTTGTCTCCAATATCAGGCTTTTTATGTACCATAACAGGCTGTCCTGCGTCCTCACTTATCTGTTCACCCATAACCGGCCAGTCATTAATCCACCTGACAGGCTGCAGGTGGACAATTCTTCCCGCTGCATACACATCCTGAAAATGAATGAAATAATCCTCTCCTGTCTGCGTGTCAAGCCATGCGCCCTGATGAGGTCCATTAACCTCTGTGTCTCCCTGAACAAGCACATTTTTGTACTCATACGGTCCCCATATATTCTTAGAGCGCATTACCACCTGCCAGCCCGGCTTAACTCCGCCTGCCGGAGCCATTATATAATAATAGCCGTTTCTCTTGTACAGCTTAGGACCTTCTATAGTGGACTGTCCGTTCTCATTGCCGTCAAACACATGCTGTCCCTCGTCAAGAAGTGCCGAACAGTCCGGCTTCATCTCGGTCAGATGAAGTATGCTCTTAAAACCGATACGGCTCTTGGCAAATGCTGATACCATATACGCCCTTCCGTCATCATCCCAGAAAGGACATGGGTCAATCCAGCCCTTGCCCTCAAATATCGCATGAGGCTTAGACCACTCTCCCCACGGGTTCTTTGTCTTAGTCACAAATATTCCCTCATCCGGCATCGGGAAGAATATGATAAATTCCCCCTCATGGTATCTTATAGCCGGAGCCCACACGCCACAGCCATGCTGAGGTGTAGTATACCTCTCAAAAGGAATATTGGTAAGTGCATAATTTATAACCTTCCAGTTCACCAGATCCTTTGAATGTAATATCGGAAGTCCCGGTGTATTGCAGAATGATGACGCAGTCATAAAATAATCATCGCCAACGCGGATTGCATCCGGATCCGAATAGTCCGTATAAAGAATCGGGTTCCTGTAATTTCCGTCACCTAAATCTGCATACCAGTTAAACTCATTCTCTCTCATAACAAGCTCCTTTTCATAATTTGAAGAACTTGGACATGGTGTGGTGGGTTGGGGCTTGTGACAGGGACAGGGACTTGGGACAGGGGTCAGGTCCGTGTCCCAGTTATGGGACACAGTGACCTGACCCCT